>Ga0116171_10000487_pt1 | contig 42352 bp, 1 predicted proteins | sample AD_JPNHW2_MetaG_FD_89798 | JGI IMG/M metagenome (GOLD analysis project Ga0116171, IMG submission 89798) | Active sludge microbial communities of municipal wastewater-treating anaerobic digesters from Japan - AD_JPNHW2_MetaG | ecosystem: Engineered > Bioreactor > Anaerobic > Digestate | place... | reverse complement strand
CCCCTGTCGGGCAAGTACTAACGACATACGGACCAATGAAGTCCGTTATGCCGACTTGCACTTGCCCCTGTCGGGCAAGTACTAACGACATACGGACCAATGAAGTCCGTTATGCCGACTTGCCAACCACCTGAGCCGCGCGGATCTCGGCGCGCAGGATCTCGCCGATCTCGAACGGGAAGGCCGCGCTCACTCTGGTCCGCGAACCCGTCACCGTCACGACATCCACGAACTGGTTCAGGAGCGCCGACGCCGCGATCAGATCTTTCCGCTCGATCCCATCGGCCACAACCGCCTGAAGGACATCGCGGTTCGTTTGCGTCTTATCCGCCGCGATGCCAAGCCGGTCCATTTCTTCATTGACCGCCGCCTGCAACAACGCCGTCGCATTTCCGAACCGCAGTTCAAAGTGTCCGGCCTTGACGAACCGGCCGAGAGCCTTTTCAGCAGCGTTCCGGTCAGCGGAATTCACCACCACGATAAATTTGCTGCCCGCGGCCGTTTTATCCAAACGCTGGGCGATATAATCCGCATCAAACCCGTCCGCCGGGTTGTACTCGATAATATGGCTGCCGAAACCCTTAAAATTCCGGGCACTGGACTTGATCCCAAGCATTTCCATGACCGTCCGGATCAGCCGGATTTCAAGCCTGAGCGCTTCCGCATTGACCACACCGGGCAGGATCTCGGTTTCAAACCTCAAAGCACTGGTGGATGCCGCCGCGGCAACCGCTCTTGCGACTTCCTCATCCCTGGATCCCGGAACAAGCGGCGTCGTAACTGCTACCTTCGAAGATACGGTCACGGGCTGAACGCGGGGGGCTTCCACCTTGAGCGGAATCAGTTCCCGCCGTCGGGGATGCTCGATCCTCGTCACCGCATCCGCCGGCGCCGTCCGGATCGTTTTGCCTACTGCGGCAAGATGCTCCGCGCGAATTTTTTCCGCAAGCCGCTGGGCAGTCTGTGACTGATTCAATTCTTCTTCCAGCCGCCCGACTTCACCCGCAGCGAGAAACACGGGTCTATTGGTCACCACTTCAACGGCCCGCGCGCCCGGTTGCAAATTGATCCGCCGGGCCGATATCGTTCCATCAGCCCGGAAGAAATTGACCGTCACACTCGGTTTCTTGCCGTCCGTCGTGACCGACGCCACCCTGCCGAGCCCATAGCCATCCACTTTGACCGCGGCGCCTTCAACAAGTTCCTTGCGCGTCGCCTGACTCAGGATCGTTGTGGTTCCCCGAAGTTCCGCCCGTCCGGTCGCCAACGTCTTTTGAACTTTCGCCACGGCCGCCAGGATCTTTTCATCTCCGGAAATCTCCGGAAATTCCGCTTTCATACCTGCCGCCACGGTCATTTTGGGCTGAGCCCCGGGCAATTCTTTTTTCAATCTCCCATAATCCATCACGGGCGGCTTCGTGTAAGGCTGATCCAAATGGCGCGGGATCCGGTCTTTCAGCGGCCGCAGATCAAACTCGATCATATCGCCGGTCGCCACAAGAGCATCCTCCATCGAATCCACGCGCCCCGGCCCGACATGAATGATCTGATTCTTTGAAAATTGACGTCGTATCAGCTTAGCGAGCGCCATACCCAGAGGACCCAAAGGACCCGCCAGCTCCATGGCCGCCATAAATTCACGGAGCGCGCTGGTGGTATGCAATCCCATGATCGAGATCTTCCCCTGGATCAATTTCATCAAATCTTCCAGATAATTCTGAAGCACGTTGTTCGGGTGCATGCCTTTTCCGAAAAGATTCACGAACCGGAAAACGAGACCGTTGCCTTGCTGCAGGCCAAGCACATCTTTTTCAGGAAGAAGCTTGGAGATCGCGTAGTTCCCAAAGACGAGAATCAAAGGATATTTCGCTTCCAGGTCGCGAAGGGCCTGGTCCAACTGAGGTTGAGCAGCTTTATCGAACTCAACCGCCTTCGCGGCGCGATAAGCCTGCATCCCATCGCCGGTAATCTGGAACAAATTCTCGCGGATCGAGGGATTATTCAGTCTCGCGACCGTAGTCTTCTCAAGAAGGTCCTTCGTGAACTGTTCCGGCGTCATTGAGGCCTTACCGTCCACAAAACTGCTGACATACGAATCAAATCCCTGATTCAGCCGGTCCATAAAGTCCCGTGTCGTCGGATCGAACGGGATCGGGGTTTCTTCCGTCACAGGCTGATTCATAGGCTCTTTAAAGAGCGGTTCAAGGGCGAAGATCGCCTGACTGGAACTATAGACCATCGGCTTGCCGAGCTTTTGCGCGATACGGGCGATCAGCTTCGTGTAGAACACATTCACAACATAGGTCCGGATAATGAACTCTTCGGGCGATTCCTTGACGGTCGAACCTTTTTCAATCGCCTCGGGCCGCGTGCTGGTTTGCGCCGCAAGATGATAAATGGCTGTGGCTTTGCCCAGCAATTGTTCCAGAGCCTGGTAGCCGGCGCCGCTCGCATCCATCTGCCTCGGATCCATAAAGGCGCCCATGTTCACGAGAACCAGACGGTTCGCAATGCCTTTTTCCTCGAGCTGCTTGTAAACGCGGCGCAGGTTCGCGATATGGGTTTCCTCGCCCTGGGAACGCAACGGCACCGCCACGCGCTGTCCCTGGTTCACGAGCGTTTCGATAAAATGAGACCCGATCATGCCCGTCCCGCCGATCACAACAGGGCCCTCGAAATCGGACTTCGTAAATTGCTCAAGCGTCACGGTCGGAAGCTCTTCGGCCCTCTTTTCCGAACGCTCCGCCTGAATACCGGCCCGGGTCATGATATTTTTGATTTCAGAAACAATCCCCGGCACCGATTTATTCGATGCGCGAACGAGGTCGTGTATCTTGTCAAACATATCATACGCGGTATTAGCCGCCTCCGGGCTGATGCGCGCCAGGATCTCCCCGACCGTAAACCAACCGACCTGATCGTTCCCGAAACGTTTACTCGGATCATCCGCGATCGCTATTCCCCGAATGATCTGCTTGGGATCATATCCGGGCGCCACCGTCACAATGACCTGCGACAAACCCCTTTCGGTTTGGATCACATAAGCGATCGAGATCATACCGTCTTCGACCTCATACGGCGCATCGAGACTCAGGACATCCACCACCGACGCGTTCTCAGGCACCGTGAAGATTCCGGAAGAAGACCGCACGAGACCGTAGATCCAGCTTCCCTTTTGGATCACGGAAACTCCGAGCACGACCGCTTTGGGTCCGAGTTCGGCTCCGTCTTCGATCCGAGTTTGCTCCACATCGATGATCCGCCCCTGATACCTCGCGTCACTCCAGATCTGATCCGCCGTCACCTTACCCAGCGATTTCACCGCTTTTTCGTAGTACCAGGGATCCCACGCCGCCCCGCCGCTCTTCCAGCCGACGATCCCGACCCCAAGCAACCTCCTCTTCGACACATTCTCATAAAGCTCTCCGACAGTTTTTACAAGGTCGATCGGTTTGTTCGCGTGGAGATAAAGCGTGTTCTCGCCCATATTGACCGCCGCAAAACCAAACGTATCGCGCGCCTCTTTCGCCATCTTCACCAGAGCCCTGACGAACTCCGGATAACTCCCGAGGTTCCACTCCGGCGTTCCGGGACCCTGCTGGTAATGTTTGACATATTTATCGAAAGACGCCGCTCCCAGGGTCCCTGCTTCAAAGAGACCCTCCACCCAGTTGATCGGAGGATGACCCGGGAAATCTCTATCCAAAGCCGCTTTCTTCTGGGACAACCACAAAAACGCCGGCCACGACAGCGAATAGCTGCCGTGACTGGCCACAACTTCTTCACCTTCGAATTCGTTGATAAGCCCGTTCTTCGGATCCGCTTTTTCGATCATCCGCGTGATCGGCTGAACTCCCGGTTTCCTCGGTTCCGGAACCTGAGCCGCGCCGAGTTTGTAGACCTCGGGGTTATTCTTGTTATAGGTCTGTCCATAGAACGCAAAACCTTCATCGATCGGATAATTGACCTCGAATTCGGGAGCGACCGCGGAATCCACCGCAAGGATCACAAGACGCGGGCCGACCTGAGAATCGTTATAGAGAACACGACCGCGCTCCACCTGCTCCAGATAGGTCATGGCACCGCTCGGAGTCATCGTAAGCCCCTTATTTCTGAGCGAATGTCCCGCGGAAAGCATCTTCATCCTCGATCCTTCACCCGAGGTCAGGATCACAATAACCGTCTTGTCTTTGAATCTTTCCAGGACCTGCTCATTGGTAAGCGAAACTCCGGCCGCCCCCAACGATTCCCGCAATCCCTTCAAGATGGAATCAATGTGCCCGAGACTTCCCTCGCCGGATTCCGCCGCAATCACCAGGGGGATCTTGGAAGGCGAGAAAAGATTGGGTTGCTGCTTCTCGAGGAGTTTCCGCGTCTTCAAAACCGTTTCAGGGGACGTGATAACCATCGAAAGATCAACATCTTCGCCCGTCCGGATGGCGCGCTCAAGACGGGCATTTGCTTTCTCAATATTATGCTGAACGAGATCCCAGCTGGGCACGCCACGGAGCTCGGCGCGGCCCTTGGTGCCCAAGATATCCTGGATCAACACGATCGCTTGCTCCCGGGGCATCGTCGTTGCGGTCATAGATGCCCAGAGGCTCTTCGCCGTCACGGCGTCGAAATCCTTCTGCGATTCAAAGGGGAAAACCCGGTCGATAAGCTGCGAAGAGCCGAAAGTCTCGCCCGGAAATTCGGCGGAAATATCCCCCCCGGTCTCACGAAGGACGAGATACGCGCTGACTTTCCCGTTCTTCTTCTGCCAGACCACGCTGTTCGGGACTTCACGTTTGTAAAGTTGCGGTATCACCAGTTTCAACGCACGGGCCACAACCGTCCAATCCGCGGCGCTCCAGCGCGTCACGAACACATCTTCCTCTTTCCAGTTTTCTCCCTCCGGCATCCCCTTGACCGGCCCGCGAACCTCTTCGACCGACAATCCGGTAAAGCTCTGATCAAGCCCCTCGGTGATCTTCCGACCTTCCGCATCCGATACCGCCGTCACTCGAGTCTCGTCCCATTCCGGCCCGAACGAATAGATCTTGGCATGAATGTGAGGCTGGGACGAACCCGAAAGCGGCCCGTCAAAATGGATCGAAAGGTTCTGCGACTGCGCGACAAGCGCCGTCAGGTCGTCGATATCGCTATCGGTAAGTCTCTGGAGCAACAACTTGTCCTCCGCGTCCCAACGGGCCGGCACCAAAAGGAACGATCCCTTGGCATCGACTGGGCTGAGATTATGGACGATGACCCATTTCCGGCCGTTCACTTCAACCACCGCGATAGGTTTCCGGTCACGAACCGAGAACTGCCCGCTGCAGATCGAACACTTCGTCTTGTCGTGGGTTTCGAAACGCGCTTTCCTCTCGGCAAACGCCGTGGGGCCTGTCGCGTTCGGCCGAATGCCCCGATGCCACACAAAACTCACTTTATAAGGTCCGACGACTTTTTCCTGAAAAACACCCGCGTGATCCTTACCCGTCAGGACCTCCGTCGCAAAATGTTCGATCGAAGCGCCATGGGAGGAGATCCTGAGGCCGCTACGGTACTCACGGCCCGAAAGATCCCGCTGCTGACTGGTCACGTTCCCGCTCTGGATCATCGAGATCCATCCCGCGGTGAGCTCCGTGTTCCCGATCATCGCCGGGTGCCGTTTCATCTCGAAAATATCCGCTGAACCGGGCACCCGCCGTTCCTTCCGGAGCCCCTGCCCTTCGACTTGGGCTTTTTCTTCAGCCGTTACCGGCACGGTCATCATGATCGCGGCCGTTCCCGAAGGATAATAAGGATCACTGCTCTGCCCCGCGACGGGTTTGCCGTCTTCGAGCTTGAAAGCGTCTTTGCTGTTGGCCAGGATATGCGCGGCAACGATCGGATCGTCCTTGAACTCCGGCTCCAGGTTTTTCTGACGGATGAGATTCTGCATTTCTTCGATGCTGTAACCCTTGCCGCCGTCGGCCTCGCTCACATATTTCTCACCCGGGAGAACGATCATGACCGCGCGACCTTTCGCCGTCACGGCGATCAGGTCGTTCGGGTACCGGGCCGGGGTCAATTTAACGTAGAGTTTGTTCGCGGCAATAAAATATTCGCCGGTTTTCATCTCGCCCGCCGGTTTGGGCTGGATCCTGTGATAGCCCCAGAGCCAATTGGCGATCGCGCCTTCTTCGATCGCTTCGAGAACTTTCCCGTTCCGGATCATTTGGGCATACCGGGACAGTTCCGCCATGGACTTCGGATCTCCGGCCTTTTCATTCTTGGATCTCGCTTCAAGGTCCGCGGCAAGCGCCTCGCGTCCCGCTCCCGTAAGATAAGGCGTCAGATCCATTTCAAAATAACCGCCGTTCTGCGCCGCTTTCAAGATCTCGGGGCGATCTTCCGGCACGATCGGACGGGCCTTACCCGACATAAGAATATCCGTATAACCAAGCGCCGTTCCGTATTGCGGCCTGCCGTCAGCTTTCCTGGCCATGAACTGAATGGAATTATAGGTCTGGTGCCCGTCGCTGAACTGGTGAGCGATCTCCGCCAGGGAAACGTTGTGCCGAACCGTCGCTTTCCCGTCCACGACCGTGTCGTTCATGATCCTCTGGCCGAACGTCGCGAAAGCGATCTCGTCACCGATGTGTTTCTCGGTCTTGTCGGCGGCACGATAAACACGCACGCCGCCTTTGACCGAATGATCCGTTAGGAACCGGAAATCTTCGGAGGAAGCGCGACCGTCCTTCCAGACAACGGCCATGCTGTAAACGCGCTGGCCGAACGGTTCCCCGCCGGAATAATAGAACTGGTGTTTGTTCCCGTCATACATCACGACCCAGTCGTTATGCATGAAATTGTGATTGGAATAAAGGACCCGGTGCTCTTTCGTAACGTCGCGGGATCCCGCCTGAGCCTCGATCGTTTCCCACGAGACATCCACGGGATTCGAGTGAGGCAAGGTTTCTCCCATGAAAGTCTGCGTCCCGCCGATTTGATCGTCATAAAAATTCCCGTTCAACGACCCTGTCAGGACCTTCCCGCTCTTTGCGGTGAGCGTGACAGTTTTCAACAGCTGATCGTTGACCAGGAGTTCCAGCCGCCCGCCCGCGGGAATAAGATCAAACGCCGGCGTGAAAGGAACCGACGATCCGACCTTCACGATCCCGGTGGCCTCAAACACCCGTCGTTCTTTACGCTCGCCAAACCGCCAGTCCTGATAGCCCGACACGCGGCGAAGATCTCCGACTCCGGCGATCGTCTTGAAATCCCAGATCAAACCCGAACGGAACTTCTCGTAATTCGGATTGGGATCCATGATCGGCTTGCCCAAAACGGGGTCGACATCGAGCATCGCGTCCTTCCGGGTCAACATGGCCTCGGACTTCAAATGACGGGTCAGGTTTCCGGAAGCCAGATCTAGCATGAACACACCCGGCATCTTTTTGTGGGGGCTGAACGCGATCGGCTCCACGAGACCGCCCAATGACTCCACGGCATTGAACGCCTTCTCCCAGTTCACGATCATAAACAAACGGTTGTAGGGATTGTCCGGAAGCCGCTGCGCTTCGGGTTTACTCTCCCACTCTTTGGAGAGCGCGCGCAAACGCGCCTTCACAGCCCAATCCTCGGTCGCCATGCCCTCCACAAGGAAAGAAAAGGGATCGCTGCCGCTAGTTCCCAGTCCCAGACCGCCTTTCTGCCTCGGGGTCGTGAAATTGTTAAGAGCCCAGTACAAAAGTTCCGTTTGGTGTTTTTTCTGGCGATCCAGATACAACGCGTACATTTCGACCGGTACCGCGCTCTCCGGACGCAACGGGATCAGATCGTTCACGCGGTGGACCAGGAACGAGAGATCCGAAACCTTCCCCTGGTACCGCCCCTCCACGTACTTGTTGGCCGGCATTGCGGAAGGCGTAAATCTCTGCGCGCCCTCATCCCAGGTCAGGGAAAACCACGGCAATCTCGCGTTGGAAATATTGCAAGCGTGCCCGTAATTCTTCCTGTCAGGAACGAAGATCAGACGACCAGCCCCTTCCTCCTTCACGTACTTGAAAGGCATGGCATTATCCGGATTCATGACCATCACGATATTCCTCGGATCGAACCCGAAAAAGCGAGTGCGCCCGAAAGAAAGTTCCCGCTCGACCCTAAGGTCGCGCTCGACATCCTCGGCAACATTTTCGTTAACGCTGATCATCACGATCTTGTGTTTCAGAACCTCTTGGGGATCCAGACCCAGCGCCCGGCTCTGACTGACAAGCCCTTCACTCAGGGACAACAAGTGCCGGGCTCCCAATCCGAGATGTTTCGCCTCTTTCGGGAGCCCGCGCGGATCGTCCGCCTGTTTGATCAAACCCTCAAGATCCTTGACCAGGTTTTCGACCGCCTGATATTCTTCACCCTCGTCCTTCACTTCCTTCTTTTCTACGGCAAGACGCTCAAGCTCCGCCTTCTGCTCTGCGGTCGGAAGATCCCCGATCTGTCCTTCGAGCGCCTTGAGTTCACCCGCGAGCCGCATAAAAGTCTTGACCTCAGGCTTTTGCGCCAATTCGCCAAGCACCTTTTTCTGATCCGCCAAAACACGGGCCATCGCGGACCGGCGTTCTTTGAGGAGCTGGACCAGTTTCCAGGTGTCAAGATTCCACATGCGATAGGCGTTCTTGGTCTCCGGATTCTTCAAGTCCTTTTCCGTAAGAACGGCCGCGGGGCGCCCCTGGTCCTTATGCGCTTCATCCGTAAGACTTTCCCACAAACGCGTGGCCTCTCCTGCCGCAAAGATAAATTCCACAAGAGAACCGGTTCTCAACCCTTGCCGGGCGGGCTCAAGATCGGGATGCTCATCCTCCAGCCACAAGAAAGGAGCCGTCCTTAACGCGGGGACCAGTTTTTTCAGCCATGCCGAGTTAACGATGGACAGATCTTTGACATTCCCGCTAAAATTCGCTCGGTTCAGTTCATTCTCGGCTTGCTGCTTCCAGCGAAGGCTGAAGGAACGGTAGGCGATTTTCCTCAACGCCTGGCGTTCCATCGCCTGGGTCCACTCTCCCAGAGCCGCTTTATTCTCCTGGTACAAACGGATCAGTACCAGACGCTCGAAGATCCGGAGGGTCAGTTCCGTGAGGGATTTCGCCAATTCGTCCGCGCGCAAATAAAGAGTGTTCTGGGCCGCCTGATATCCCAGATGCGGCATCACCCGCGGATCCGATACGACACGAACTTTCAGGACCTGGCGAACCCATTCTCCGTAAGGATCAAACGCTTTCCCCTCAGGTCCGCCAAACTCGGAAAGCGGCCAGGTAAAACCTTCCATCATCCGCATAGCATCGTCCGTCTTGGTGTGGCGGAGGCGGACGATAGAACGGCTATGATAGCGCCCCCCCATGACCCGATCGATCTCTTCGGTCGCGCGATACACCGCCACACGCAACGATTCCGCAAGGGCTTCATCGTCTTCTACGCGAATCGAATCCAGGACCGCCTGGATCATATCCCGGCGAACGGGATCCGCCGCCTGATACTGCTGCGCCAGGGTCGACAATTCGGCGTTGGACAACAGACCAAGAATATCAACACCGGCCTCACGAGAAATGACCGCCCGCGCCGTCTGGCGCTTTTCCACGCTCGGCGAATAAAGATCATTTCTGAGGTCCCAATCCGAGGCCCGCTTCTCAGCACGCAGAAAACCGCTATTGCGGATCCTTCGGTCACTGTATCTCAAAACAGAGGCCAGACTGGAAAGACCGGACGCGTCTTTGATATCAGCGATCCGGGCCTGCGGCGAGACCTCGGGATTATAGGTTCCCCGGATAGGAAGAATGCCGTCTTCATGAAAAACGTCCCTCCGCCTCATCATGGCGACCGAACGGATAAAATCCCCGGCCTTTATCGCTTCGTCCGAAGGCGGAATGGTCACATTCCCTTCGGGAAGCTCAAGAGTCCAGAACCCGGGAGTGGGCTTGTGCGCTTTCAACGCCATGGTGAGCATCTGGTTATGTTCCCGAAGCCAGCGATACACCGGCCGGAAACTGATGATCTGGTGCATGCGGTTGAACGGCAGATCGGGAAGATTCAGTTCGGCCTGCGCCTGAAGCGAAAGAGTTTTCAGAGCCGCCTGGACCGCCGGCGTATAGGTCGCCAAACCCTCCACAAGCATTGAGAACGGCGCCGGAAGATCCTTGTGCCCGAGCGCCAAGCCGCCCTTCTGACGGGGTTCCGTCATATTGTTCAGGACCTCATAAAGCACCATCGCATTATTTTCCGAGGCGAGTTTTTCAAACAGAGCAAGCATGGGAATGTCCACAACGCTCTCGGGCCGCATCAGGATCATGTCATTGATACGGTGCACGATCCCCAGGAGATCGTCCGCGCTCTGGTCCTCCCAGGTCTGGATCACCGGCTCGGCGACGGACACGAACTGCCGCCGGACAGGATCGAACGAATAGGTCATGTAAGGAATATCGGCGTTGATCAGATTGAAAGCGTGGTTGTAGTTCGCCCCGCGATCCGTGTACACAAAATCCCGGGTCTCCGGATTCCAGGCGAACGCAGGCGGTTCGTCGGGATTGTAGACCAATTTGACGTTGTCGGGGTTCAAGCCGAAAAAGTTGTTCTCGACAAAAGTTTTTCCGATGTCCTCAAGGATCTGCCGGTTAAACGAAATGATGATCTTTTGGTGGCTCAACGCCTCCGAAAAATCAAAGCCGTACTTTTGAGCGGCCGCCCGCAAGCCTTCAACAATCGTCCAGATATGACGTTTGCCGAGGCCCCAGTCCAGGCTCCCTTCCGGAACCCCTTCCCGGGCCACTCCAATCAGGTGGTCCAGTTCACCCAGTTCCGTTTGCTTTGCTTTCTTCTGAGCTTCGGTCAGGGCACTTTCCGGGGCAACTTCCTTCAAGAAGACCTGACGCTTCGCCTCAAGCTCCGGCAACTTGTCCCGAAGGCGCTGAACGATGCTCCAGCCGTTGAACCGCCACATCCGGTACTGAGGATCTTTCGCCATCTCCGGCGTGATAATGCCCCACTTCACAAGACTTTCACTCAAACGGCTTGCCGCTCCGGCCGCAAAAACATAGTGGATCACACGCCCTGACCGGACGGCTTCTACGGCCTTGGAAACATCGATCCCCCGGGTTTCATCTTCATAGAAAAGAATCGTGGGCATCCGGAGATCGGGAAGCATGGCCTCGACGCTTCTGGCGTTCAACGCATCGGCGGCTTTTTCGTCATCGCTTCGCTTGACGTCGCTCGGCCCTTTGGTCCCGTTCGGGGACATCGCCGCATATTTTTCCACCGAAAAATCCGGCGGCAAAAAGTCCTTCATGCGCTGGATCGCGTCCAACCGTGCGGGGAAAGACTTGTCGCGGGCAACGTCCCGAACCTTCTTTTCAAGGTCTTCGTTCCACCCCCCGTATTCTTTTTCGGCGCGCTGACGGGCAAACAATTCGATCGCCTGCTCGATAAAATAAGCCGTCACCCAGCTTTGCGGCTTCTCCTTGATATCCGACTGCGGGATGTAGATCGCATTTTCCCGCATCTGATAGATCCAGTCAGGCGCCTTGCCTTCCTTCCCCACCGCAAAAGGAACGATCCCCGACAAAACCTCATGAACGTTAACCGTACCGAGGCTCCGTTCTTTCCCGTCCACCCGAACGTTCGGAAGGACCACCACAAGCCCTTCGGTGGCACGGAGCGCTTCGATGAATTTGGGATGATTTTTGGCCACATAAAAATTCTTCTCGGCCATGTAGAACATTTTCAGGACATAGGTCGCCGCGGCATGCAACTCCGGTTCCACAAGCGGATTTTCAGCCTCGGCGGAATTGACGATATCCAGCAACCGGTATTTGCGGGCATTATTCTTCTCTGTGATCAAAGCCTCGATCACCCGGTCAGCGTCATTGTCCCACCGCAACATATTCTGGATGTCCAGTCCGAGCGCATGGCCCAGCATGATCCGGGCCGCCAACCGTTTCTTGCGGGCCAGAGGATCCTGGCTGTCACGAAGGAACAACCATTCGTACGCCTGGCCTTCAGACGACGGCCGAACGTCATCGCGTTTTTCGGCGCGCAAATCCGGAGAGACGAACTTGTCTTTGCTGGCGAGAAGCCCCGCGAGATCATTTAGCGGGCTTTCGAGCGCACGGAGGCTCTCGCTCACCGCGAGCTTCTTGGGATCACGCGGCTCCGCAGAAAGCTTCGTGACAACCGCCTGGATCATAGCAAACGCCTCGAGGGGACGGCTGTCGATCGCCAGGCTGACCGCCGACAACTGCGCTTCAACTTGATCATCCTTCGGCAAGAATTTAAGGATCGCGGATTTCTGCTCGTCAAAAAGTCTCTGGATACTTCTGCGGCGGACTTCGATGGCTTCACTCGTCGTGACCCGGTTATAGAAATCCGACTTTACTTCCGTGCGCAGCCCCAGGCCCGCCTTCACGAGATACGAGTCCACCTCTTTTGCGTCCAGGCTCGCGGCTTTCAACCCCGCTTCGATCTGCGCTTCGGTAAGATCTTTTTTGTCCGCGGTCACGGTCACGACCCCCGCGGCTTCCAGAACGTGGACCGTGTGGTTCTCTCCCAGGATCGCTCCGACCTCGGCAACCGGCGTATTCGGTCTTCCCATGAAAACAACGACCTGCCCCTTAGAGATCATGGTCCAGTGCGGGATCTGCTCATCCTGCAGGACCTTGATCAGCTTCATCGAACTCGCGGTAAGCTCCTTTTTGTTCACGCCGCGGAAGATCACATGGGAGAGCGGCCACTCTTTGACCTGAGAAAGGGCCACGTTTCCGTCCCTTCCGATCGTCTGGGCGCTCGACGCAAGGCTCTCGAACGGCAATCCGAACGTGGTCACATGGATGTGGAGCTGCTCGGCCGTATACCATTCGGTATTCTGAAGGAACTTCATCCCGGGATTCTGTTCGGCCAACGTCAGTGAGGTATCGACGTCGGCGGCAGTAAGGATATTCGGCCGCACCGTCTCGTCGTCCGAGATCATCAGCGTGTGGTAAGGGACCGTAAGTTCCTTCGGCGCTACCATGAAATATTTCCGGCCAAAAGCCAGCGGGTGGAAAAGGATCCCTCGCTCATTGAGAAACTTCTGTATCTTTTTGAAATAAAATCTCGTGAGATCCGTAGGCCGGTTCGGCTTCAGGCCGTCAGTGTTGGGCTTGCCCTGAGCGGCCGGGTCGATCGCCAACAGGAATTTTCCTCTAAAAAGGCGTTTGGGAATGTTGGCCTGGTTGTCCCGGACATAGGCATTCCCGCTCCAGGCGTTTTCAAAACCATGCTGAAAGCTATCCAAAGCGACTTCGTTCCCGCTATTGTCCAGTACCCTCGCAAGCTGCGGCATCTGTTCGAGCGTTGCGATCGACTGTTTCGCGACTTCGCTTCTCGGAAGAGGCGCCGACCACGGATCTAATTGACCGTTCGCGTCTTTGTGATCCGGCCACGTATCGATCTTGTTCACTTCGGAAAGAGCAAGCTTGCCCTTCTCGACCGCGGTCTCATCGGACAGAGCGGCCACGTTCGGAAGATACGGAGCGTAGCTGAAGATCCGCATGTCCTGCGGGGCGATGCCGAGCGCCTTGGGCAATTCAACGACAGCGACCGCCCCGGCCCTCGCCTGCAGCCACGGCGTCTGGATCACAAGCACGCGCTTCGGCGAAAAACCTTTCGGGAAATTTGTGGCGGCGCGCATCACTTTCACGGAATCGCGGAAATTAGACCCGGTATTCCGGGAAGTGATCTCCGTCGCGGTCACAGGAGCACCGTGTTCTGCCATCACGTTCGCGTAATACGTCGCTTCCGGGATCCGCTGCCGGGTCTCAGGGTCCGTATAAACTCCGGCGGTATCGGCACTCATCCCCCACATACCGCTCGTGATAACCGGCAAGTCCAGGTTCGCGCCACGAAGCGTCTTCACGATCTCCGCGGCATACAAAGGCACCTGATCATCCGACGAACCAAGCACCAGGACCCAATCCACATTATTCAAAAGATCCGCTTCGGTGACCGGCGTCCAAGTACCGGTCGTGCCGTCATAAACCGCCCGTTGCGCGAGATGATCCTCAAGAAGCGCCTGTTGATTCACGTCCAGCGTCGCCCGGTCTTCCGGCGTCAACGCCCTTTTCTCCGAACGACCCGCCGGCGCTGCCTCCGGACCGGCAGACGCGGCCCGTTGAGCCAAAGCGCGCGCAGCCTCTTTCCCGGCTCTTTTTTCATTTAGCCAGGCTCTGACGGAATAGTAAACGCCATTATTACTGAACCACGGGAAAAAGCTGACCAATACGATCATTGCGAAAATGGGCCAAAAGACCGGGAAAAAGTTGATACAGGCGAACAACAGCCCCATCGTCACGACCGTTGCGGAAATTTGATACCACTTCCCGAAGGAACCGATCCACCAGAGCAGGCCACCCATCAACCGGATAAAGGTACTGGCAATGATGAACGTCGCCCACCCCATGAACACCGGATGAGCCCCCTGGAGAGCAAGACCAAAAGCCTGGCCGCCCCCATCCATCGACATCCCCCCGGTCCCTGTCCCCGCCGCGACAAAGAACGTGTTCGGGTCGAACTGTTTGTTGAAAAGTCCGAAGAACTGCTGGAGCGAGTGAGCATAAATCATCGCCACCGTTGAGAAAGCAGCAAGGATGCCCCGAGTCATCGACATCCGATCCGCCTGGACCGTCCCTGTCAAATCCCCCTTCTCTTCGAAAATATTTCCGTCCCAGGAATCCCCAACGGACTTCGACAAAAACCCGAACCAGAGAGGCATCGTCAGCGGAAGGTAATAGTACGGCACGACACGTTCATGGGAAAGAATCGGCAGAAGCAGACCCACCGCGATCAGGATCCCTGAAACCAGGAGAAGATGCGAGCCGATCCTGCGGAACGCCACGGCCTCATAAGGCTTCCGGACCTTGGACCCGCGGTGGTATTCATTCCACAACCAGAAGAGACACCCCGCAAGCGCCGCGTAAAGCGCTCCGGCCGTCAGGAAAGGAACCCCGAAAACGACTCCCACAATAAACGTAAGAATAATGGCCCCGCCGATAAGAGGCCCCTTTTTCGTTTTGCCGTACGCGTCAAGCCACAGTTTCAGGAACAGGGTAAAAGAACTCGCGTGTTTCGACGCGATAAAGGGCTTGATGTCTTTCTCGCTCTTAAGCCCACGGATCTGGCTAAAATGATGCTTCGGGTCCTTGAGCCAGTCCTTTTCCAGATACTGCGAAAGCCGGTGTTTGTATTCATCGGAACGAAGCGCCGGACGGATAAATGCAACGTAAACAATGAACGCCGCGGCCACGAAACCGCCAAAGCTCATCCACGCCCACGAGGCTCCCATATAGGGAAGAAGCGCTTTCCCGACAAGCAGAAAGACCGGAATGAACCCAAGCAGAAGTCCGCGACGGGTCGTGTTAGGACGGGAAAATTCCCCGAGCGGTTTGCTCTCGGAAGAAAGACTCGCGGGTCTGGCCGGCGGTGACGCAAGCTGATGGTGAAAACCCCAGAAGTCTTCGGTCGCTTCGACAATGTCCATCACATCCAGCACGGAAGTCAGGTAGGTCGTACTGCCTTTTTCATCCGTCCACCGGAAAAGATCTTTAACCAGTTCAAAGATCTTTTTAAGCATTCCCGGCCGCGTCACCTCTCCCCCATAACCTTTCACCCCGCTGAACGGTCCCCCGATATTCTGAAGATAGTTCAACACGGCGCCGAAAAGCGAGGGCACAAAAACCATTGTCAGGATGATAAGCCCCAGCGCCTGGGCCGCACCGACCGCCGAGATCCCGTAAACTCCGGGCACAAGCGCGGCATACAGCATGAACACGAGCGTTGAGCGCCACATCGGATTATTAAAGATTCCCTTGATCGGCTTATCGTCCAGATATCTTGCCGCACGGGTCCGGGCAAAGCTTTTTCCGATGAACCTCAACCACGTCGTCGGAAGATCGTTCGCCCGCAACCATTTATCCATCTTCTGGATCTCGGACAAAAAGTGCATATCGCGATCGTCCCCGATAAGCGCCTTACCGTCAGCACGGGCCAGGAGAGCCGTGCTCATTCCCTGGAAAGGCGGTTCGATGCTGGCAAGTTTTTCGAAAAACTCGAACGACAGATTATCCAGGGCCTTATCACTCCAGGGCATCCCTTTCAAGTGGACCTTTTTCCAGAGCTCTCCCTTCGGAGAATCCGTTTCCTGGGCCGTCTTGTAGGCACGGAGATTTTTAAGATTCGCCCGCGCCCAACGGACCTGTTCCCAACTGTCCGAAAGCGTCGCCGTCACGATCTCGTCTTCACCGTTGGTTTTCGCCGCCAATCCGTTGTCGGCGTTCAGGTTCAGGTCCCCCTGTTTCAGCCCCAAGATCTTCTCTTTGTCCAGTGTATCCAGATGCTTGAACAGAATACCGTCAAGGAGAACGGTCCGGGTGTAATACGGCCCCCAAACAAATCCCTTCGTCGGCCTGGCCATACGGCGCGAAACCTTGGTCGGGATGGTGTATTTACCGAACGCGCGATTGTAATTCACGAGACCTGCCGTAAACATGACGGTCGGGAAAAGCATCTTGTGGATCGCCCGTCCCTGCGTCCATTTCATACTGGCCTTCTTCTCCTTGTAGAAGGTCGCCCCCTGAAGAACGCCGATATCGGGCCGCTTGGCGAGCGCCTGCACGAAATAAGGCACCGCGCCCGCGAAAGCGAAATTCGCGCCATCCACCGTCGTGGTAAACCTGACGTTCGGCTCCGGCTCGCCTTCCTCATCAAGCACGTATCGGGAAGTCTTCCGGATCTCTTCCGGATAGACCGACGCGAGAAGTGTCCGGTTCAGCCACTGTCCTTCGAGTTCCAGGGTTTTGATCTCCGTCTTGAGGGATTTCACTTTACGGCTTGCGGCCAGAACCTCTTTTTTCTTGGCGGATTTCTCCGCGTCGTTCGTTTCCGGCATCGCGTTGGCAGCCGCCAAAACCTGTTCCGCCGCCGTCAATGCGTTCCGCTTGGCCCCCAAAAGATCAGCCACCTTCATGTCCCGGGAAATCAACGGGAGATACGCCGTCGCGCCTTCCAGCTGCGTCTCGATCTCACCGTAATGTTTCGGCTCTTTGGAGAGAACCGCCGCAACCGCATCGCACCAATGTACATAGGTCTTGGTGTTGATGCGTGCCATAACAGGTTGAAGGATCGCCTGCCACGCCGCGTTATCGTTGGCCTTTTCAAGCTTTCCGAGGATGTCCTGGGTCACCAAGCCAAGCTCTCTCAGGATCGCAAGATCGCTCGCGAGGAATTTCTTTTTCTCGGAACTTCTTTCAATAAGGTCTTTTTTCAGCTTCTGGATCCGCGCCGACATCCCCAGATCCTCCCATGCCGCGCCAAAAAAAGCGCCTTCGTGTTGAACGACGGCATTGACCGCATCCAGCCATTGGGCGCCCGTCATGGCATTAAGATCGTCAGGAGTAACCGTTGCAGGTTGCAGCCCGAGTTCCATCAAAATGAACTTGTCGCTATCCCGCAGAGTCCCGGCAGCGATGCGGGTCTTCATCCCGGCAAGCAATAGCGGGATATTCAGATCCGAAGCGAACACGGCGTAAGAATCTTTTTTCCGCGGCATGAGAGCCTGGATCATCGGCGTGTCCTTCACCTGATCATAGGGAACGAACCAGCTGTCTTTGGTCGCCACACCGAGAATGAACGGGGTTTGGGGATTATCAAGCATCGGGAGAAACGCCTTGTAGGGATTGGCGACGGACATGATCTCCGCGGAATAGATCGCCGCGAACGCTTTTGCTTTCGCCGCGTCGATCTTTGCCTCGATCTCCGCTACTTTTTCTTTCGCTTCATCCAGTCTCTTTTGTTTGGCCTCTTTGTTTTTTAAAAATGTTTTCCTCAATATTTCCGCAGCCTTTTTCGCCTCGGCCTTCGCGGCTTCCAGCTGGGACTCCAACGGGGCAAGCCCGCTCAAAATACCCTGGGTCTCACGGACTGTGGCAAGGGCGGCACCCAGCTCATCGGCCGTGGCACCGTCAACCACGGCATTCCGGATCCCGTCGCCGTAGAGCGCCTCCAAAAACACCCGGTTAAGGAAATTCCGCACGGCTTCCGGTTTCTTGACATCCTCCTTGGCCTTTGCAATAGCCTCGAGAGCCTGTTTGACAGCCGCATCTTTACCGGCCTTCTCGGCAGCATTGGTCTCCGGCATTCCCTCGGCCGTCGTCAAAGCCGCCTTGGCAGTCTGCAGCGCGTTCTGCAAAGCAGTTATGTCACCCGCTGCGGTCGCAGCGCGATCGAGCATTTCCTGGGGCACACCCGCGGCCTGCAACTGTAAAAGGACCTTCTGGTGAAGAGCCGTATCAGCCATCACTTTCCTTAGAGCAGCGATCCACTGGGCTTCCGTAATAGAATTGAGCTGGGCCGGAGTAACCGTAGCGGGATCCAGACCCAGAGCATTCAAAATGAGCGCGTCGCTCGCACTCCCGGAAAGCACCGCCGCCGCAAGCGACCGCGAATTGACCTTCAAGGAAAGATTGGCCGTCACATTCCGGTTAACAGCCTTCCTGTCCGGATTTGTGTCATCCTTCAACGCTGCCCGGAGTTTTGCGGCACCCCGCTTGATATAAGCTTCGATCGAAGATCGGGAGCCCAAAAGGAACGGCCGGCCGCTGCGCGTGTGTACTTCCACCGCATCCGGATCCGCACCGTGAAAATCTCCGGCGCCGTTCCCCGGCGTGCCGTCCTCGCCATACCCCGTAAAAGAGCCGAGCATCGGAACGTTCCTGGCCGGCTTGCGGTCTCCGGGCCAATAGGAAATCATCATGCGCTCGTGCCCCTCGACATACATTCCCTGTTCATCATCAAAATAACCGAGATATTTCCAGTAAGCCTGCGCCCGCTTATGAAGTTCTTTCATCATCACTTCGGCCGTCATGTCCCCGGTCTTGGAATCCGTGATCTTGGCTACCCAGCGGGCACCCGCCTGAAGCACGACCCGGGCCTGTTTAAAATTGCTCCCGATCAGGATCCTTGCCAGCGAATTCACGACCTTATCCAGATCTTCCGGTCCGCCATCCATGAGCCAGGGTTGAGCGGTCAGCACCAGTTCCCCTTTTTCAAAGGCATACTTTACGCCTTTCGGCAATTTCTTGAGCATATTGGCCAAAAGGACATCGTTCAGATCCAGCACCCGGATCCTTTTCTGGAGGGCGGTTTCCCGTTCGGCTATGCTCTCTTTCCAGTTTTGGATCGCACCGGCGTAAGTCTTTTCAAGCGCGTCACGGTTCAGCGATCCGATCCCTGCCCGAAGGGAGGCTTCTTCAATTCTTGCGTTGTTGATCTCTTGTTCCGTCTTCAGGAGAGCCTTCTCACCCGCATTGACCTCGTAGATCATCCCCAAAACCGTCTTGCTCGCACGGGAGAACGACCTCTCCAACCGAATCTTCCGCTGCGACAACGCTTCTTTTTCCGCTCCGGGATCCATCCCTTTAAGCGCATCGGTCGTCTTCTCCAAATCCGTCTCGATCGTTTCCATCTCCAGCTTTGCGGCTTCCAGAGAGGATATCCTGTCAATGAGTTTGCAAATGTCCTCGAGCTTCGCCTGTTCATCCTTCTGTTCCTGAATGTCCAGCGCCAGCTTCTTTTTATCTTCCCCGTCGGGCAATCTCGCCAGCTGCTCGTTCATTTTCTTGAGATTGTCCTTGAGCTCCTTGATCCGAGCCTCGACCAAAGCGACCGTCTCGTATTTAACTTCCCTGGGAAGACCTTTCACAAGATCCTTCAGCTCTTTCCCGGCGGCATCCAAAACAACATCGGCCGAGGCCTCGATCTTCGCGGGTATATTGCGACGAGGCGTGTCGTCCGTAAGAAGGTCGTTAAGCGCCGCCGCCAGCTGATCTTTGGTTGCGCGGTCGATCACCTCGGCATAGGTTCTCCCCATAACGCCAAGCCCCACGAGCCTTTCGATAATCTTGTCGTTCGTCTTCCTGAAAGAAGCATTTTTCAACATAGCTTTAAGACCCGCGACACGGGCGTCGGGGATATCCGCCGCGGTAAACGCTATCGATCCCGCAAAGGTTCCGGCAAGACGTACTTGTTGGCGATGATTTTCGTACAAAGCCAACGCGGCATCCGCTGCGGCCACAAGTTGCGTCAGCAAGGGATCTCCGGGATTAAGAGCGAGCCTCTGCCGGAGAACGATCCCCTGAACAAATGCTTGCGCGGTAAATATATCGGCGTTGCTTTGTTCAATCTCTCCTTCCGGTGCCTTCGTCCGGTCTGCCGCGGGGATATTCTGGAAAACCCGGAGCAGGCCGATCTCATTTTGCAGACGTAAAATATCGGCCTTTTGAACCGCTGTACGCGTGGCCTCGGGTATCGCAAGAAGCGGCGCGACGGCGGTCTGTCGCTCCGCCACAAGGGCCTCAACCTCATCCACGGACAGTTCAAAAGAAATTCCGTTCGTTGCCGCAAAACCCTGATAGAGACCCGCCCTGGCGCGGGTCAGATTAAGGGCGCCGGTCAACTCCTCTTTCGTAGCGCTGTCGATCAGGACCGAATCATCCGTAACGGGTTTTTTCTTTTGTATTTCCCTGATCTTTCTCAGACTTGCGATCACAACCTGATTGATCTGCGCGTTGCTGGGATCCTTAAGCGCCGCGCGCAAAGCAGCTTCGTCCACCGCGTCCTGGGAGATGAGGCCGCTGTTGGCCACCTTATCGATATCCAGAGCTTCCTGAAGGACCGCGTCAAGCTCGGGTTCAGACATTTCCCAATTCTTCCGCTCCTGAAGGGCCCTCTTTCTCGAAGCAAGCGCTTTTTTTGCGGCGGAAATTTCCGCGGAAGTTTTCCCGTCGGCTCTCATCGTGTTGATTGCATTCGCGTCCGCCAGGATCGCCTGTTCTTCCTCATGGATCTCCGCCTGTTCGTCAGCCGGAATATTCCTTTTCCCGGAATCAATGTCCCCCCTGACAAGACCGCTATACCGGTCATTCGCCATCCATACCGCCAGAAGGAACGGAACAGCGACCAGGGGAAGGCTCCACCAGTTCAACACAAACCACGCCACGATCGGCCCCCATCCCAAAAACGCGATCCCGGCAAAATAGCCCCAGGCCGTGATCCCTGCGGCGACAAGACCGGTCAGCAAAAAGAACCCTTTCTGTTGCGCCAGGAGCGTGGCCCAAAAAGTTTCGCTTAAGCTGTTATACATTGACTTATAAATGAACATGAAGAGCACGACAGCCACCGCCGAAATAGCGACCGCCCACGGCGTGACCACTCCCAGGGCCCAGAAAATAAAGATAAGATCGGTAAACCCGAAAAGAAATTTCCCGACCACCATGCGGAAATCGGCCCATTTCCTGTTCGTGATCCAGGCTCTTACCTGAGCCGCTTTTTCAGCTTTCACATCCGCCCGCAACTCCGCTCGCACTGAAGATTGGGCCAACGCTGAACCATAAATTTGATCAAGGAGGCCATAGTTCAGGCTCCGAATTTCTTCTTTGCCCGGCAGGCCTTCATCCGCCGCAGTCTCGAAAGCGCTCCGAACCGCGGGATCAATACCCCGGTTCGAGATAGTTTGCGCTATATCGTTTAATCGGCGTTCGGCATCGGCCAACGCATTTCCAGCTCGTTCAACCTTGCGCCCATCAAAGAAGACCGCCATCCTGGCTTTCGTCACATCAAAATACCACTCGCCCTTTTGGGACAACCAATCGAACACGTTAGAAACATATTCGAGAACTTCACGGATCGTTTCCACACGGAAAGGCCAAATGACCGGCCGCAACGCCTTAACCTGATCCCAACGATGGTCTATCTCGCTGCGAACCCGGGTCTGCAAATAATCCCTATCGGCCCGGCTGGTCGCCTGATCACGTTGTTCAGATTCAAACTCAGCTCTGAGGATCTTGCTACGGGATATGGCTTCTATCCACTGTTCCACTAACCTGTCGACTTTGGCAGGTTCCAAACCTTTGGCGATCAAGGCTTGCTTCAAATCCTCGATACTTTCAATTCGTTGAAGCAACCGCTGCATCTCCAACGAGAGTTGTGTCCTGTTAATCTGACCGGAAAGAAGCTGCGGCAGATCCGTACGATCAAGAACCTTATTAAGCGCAAATGCCATTAATGAACCATTGTCCTGTCTTTTCAGATTGCGCAGAATTTTCTCAAAGAAAGACGTCTTAGCGAGTTCTCCTGATATAAGGCGGTCGCTAGCCCTATCTTTTCCAAGCTCACTATTTAAGGCAGCGATATCCATTTGGGCCGGCGTAAATCTGACTGCCCGGGTCATATATTGGTACTTGGCAAATTTAAAAATCACCCGGAAGAGCAGCGCCGCAAAAGCGGCCGCGACACCATAGAAGAAGATCTGCTGAAGAGGGGCTTCGACTCGGCTGAAGTTCAGGAAATCGGGCAACTTATGTTCCGTGTTGCTCCACGGAAGCCTGAAATATTTATTCCCGGCATCGAAATTGATCCCTTTCGAGAAAAAGGTCTTTTGCCCCTGCTTGCCCGGGATCTTCTCCGCGGGCGCAACCAGGTCCATCCAGTCCATGTTCCCACGCTGGGTGATCGCAGCCGCCTTGTCCGTCAGGATCTGCTCGCGGGCATTCAGGTCGGTTTTGGGAATATACGGCACCAAAACCCCGTTCTTGTCCCGGGAAGAAAGAAGGATTTCATAAAGACCCAGTTGCTTCGCCGGGTCGGGATTCTGGAGATCCTCAAAGACTGCGATCCAGAGCGGTGACCCGAGCTTTGGCTTCGGCCGGGGATTCGAAACGATCCTTCGTTCATTCTCAGCCTGATAGGACACGTCCAGCAGGCGCTGGTATTTGTCCGTCACACGCTGCATAAAATTGAAAAGATCGAGCGGCGTGATCGCCCCCTTATCGAGAAGCGCCTGGACACGGGCTTCAAGAGCCCGGAGCTGGATCGCCTTAAGCTCCGGATCTTCCTTCCATTTTTCCTCTTGGGTCCTTTCAATACTGATCTTCAGAGAATCGCTGTAGATCCGGTTGTCATTGAACCCTTTGTCCAGAGTGTTATCGATCCCGGTCTGACGCTCGTCCTTAATGAAACCTTCCCGACTGTACCGGGCCGCCGCGGGAGTTTCCGCTTCGACTCCTTCGGGAAGAAGTTTGTAGAGGTCCATCGCCCCGTCCTGGCCGAAAAATCCACCGAACAACGCAGGAACAAGCCTCGCGCCAAGCGTAGACTGCCAGGCAACGGGATCGGGCTGAGCGGCAAGCCCCACGTCGAGGAGGCTGTCCGCTTCAAAAAGGATCCTGCGGATATCGGGATCCGGGTTCCCGGCCGCTTTGGCACGGGCATACATATCTTTGGCAAGATCCAGCCACTGATCAAGGAAGGCCTGAGGGATCCCGCGGTTCGCGCTCCCCTCCGCGATCCTCTGGAGTTCTTTTTCGAATTTTTCCTCCGTCGCAAAGAACGGGACGGCGGCCCGCTGCCTCTCCGAAATGATCCCCGCAACGCCCTTGGTCCCGCGGATCCCGTCAAACCTCGTCCTTAACGAATCCTCCCGAGCCTTAACATCACTGAATTTTTTCAGTTGTACCTTGATCTCCTCAAGAAGATTTTCGGGATCGCCGTCTTCCGGCGAGAACACGTTTTTCCCGTCATCACTCGTTTTCCAAAATCCATTCGCCTTAACGGTCGCCCGGTCCAGGACTTCCTTGGACCGGTGGAACACCTTGGCCTTCACAATACGGTCCTTGACCTTGTCGAGAGACTCGTATCCCATATCCTTCAGAATACGCGGCATGATATAACCGTTCAGGAACAATATTTCATCCGCCGAATACCCCGTCCGGAGCATCTCCCCGGCGAACAATTCCAGCTCGGTATTGTCGAAGAGGATCGGGGAATCTTTCAAAGCGCCGGCCTCCTTATCGTTCAGGACGTTTCGCCGGTCGCCAAGGACATTAAAGGCCTCTTCAAGAACCACGTCATAGGGCGCGGTCTGATAGATCCCCTTCACGGCATCAAGTCGCGCTTGACGTTTGTCTTCGATCGCCTTGCGGCTGTTGGAAAATTCGTATTCCAGGTTCTGCTGCTCCCCCGAACGCTCGCGAGCCTGGCGGTCCTTCTGGACGCGGTAATTTTTAAGAAACCAGTCCGCGTAATCACTCAGGAATTTTTCTTCGCCGAGGTTCGACCGCCCGGAAAGTCTCGAGAGATCGCTCACCGGACCGTAAGCCGCACGTTCCAGAGATTCCTTGGCGTCTTTCAGCGCGACCATCAGTTCATAGAAGATGGCTTCCGCCTCCGCCGGAGAAACTCCCATCGCATCGATCTTCGCCTTCTGGGCAACCCCCCAATCCATCCCGAAAACGCTCCGGGAGGCCGCCTCTTCCTGGATCACAGGAAGGTCCATCCCAAAGATCTGGCGGTAAAGGAACCGGTAAGCCCGCATCGACTCATATCCGGGCGCCGGCCGGGTGTCCGTGTTCGTGTAAAGTTCCGTCGAATACTTATCGACAAGATTCTGGATCGCGCGCGCCGTGCGGAGATCGGCCATTTTGTTGCCCTTCTCGCTGATCGTCAAAGACGCCCCTCGCGCACCGCGGACAAGCCCGGGCAACGCTTCCGGAGAAGAAAATGTTCCGTAGGTTTTGTAAAGCACCGCGTCCACGATCGCCGCATCCGCCAACCACTGATAAAGACGTTTCGGGAGTTCCCCCGGCTTTTTATCAAAGAACTTCGCCCCGTTCTCCTGGATCTGAAGCTCGCGGGACACGGTCCCAAAGATCTTTTCGATCGGCCATTTAGCGTGATGCTTCAGCACCCAATCTCTGTTGACCGGGTTCCCGTCCTTGTCTTCCATGATACCAAGATTGTTCAATCGCATGGCAAGCTCGGCAGGGAAATCGACCGCCACGTCTTTATAAGGATTGCCGGTGATCTCGCGGCCGGTCACCGCCGCAGCCAGCAACCCGCGGCCGGTCAAGAGGTTCGCGTAGGCATTCCGTGTCTCAATGGCCTTCGCCCGGCCCTTCACCGGATCGGACTCCACTTCTTCGCGAAGCAATACCACACGGGAATAAGCTGCCAGGTCGCCGCGCGGCAAGCTTTGAACGGGGAGCATATCCTCTTGCTCGAGTTGTTTTGCCTCATCCGGTCCCACGCGATCGTCCACGACCGGGTAAAGCGAGTTCGCGGCCTGCAGGAACATTTCGATCCCGACGCGTTCCTCGATCTTCTGACTTGCTTTTTTGGGATCCGCGGGATCCGCAAGCCCCCAACGAACCTGTTCGCCAACCCACGCCTTCGCGTCATCGATCGTGTAAGCCTCTTCCTTCAGCCCCGGACGATGATCTTTCCCTTCGATCCTGGCCGCCATCCGCTGGCGTTCCCCTTCAAGCATCCAGAACGGCTTCGCGGCGGGATTCTTGGTGTATCCCTCGAGTTCCGTGCTGAGATCCTTGCCGGCTGTTTCCTTGGCATTAAGCACCGTCTTGACCCAACGGTAATATGTGGGAGGTTCCAGTTTTTCCAGACCCGGCCGCGCATGCCGTAGCTCCTGGATCATCGTGTCCTCGGCATCCAACTCGGTCCGCTTGACGGGAAGATTGATATCGGGGAGACGGCTCGCGTCATAGATCTTCACCCGGCGATCGAGAACTTCTTTGGCCTTATCAAGGATCTGATGGGGGCTGACATCCTTGTTCTCAGAACCTTTCAAGGGCAGTCCTTCTTTTTCGATCTGACGAAGGATCTCCACATCTGTCGCCATGATCAAGCCGGAAGTGGCACGTTTATCCTTCTCCATGGCCTTGAATTCGCCGGTATCCTTGTCCGTCGCCTTGAGATATTCTCTGGCGTCCTTATCAAATTCTTTCCCCATGAGAACATAGAAAAGCGTCCAGGCACGTCCTTCATTCTCAGGAAGGATCGCACCGTCCGCTTCCAGGATCCCGTCGAACATATCCCCTTTTCCCTTACCGAGCTGGGTCGAAAGGGCAAAAAGCAATCCGAAGGCCTTCCCTTCCTGGTCATACGAAAGATCATAGGTTTTCCGCGCCTCACTTCCGGTCCAGGAGTTCGGTCCCGTCAGGGATTTCAGCGAATCGCTCAAGTTCAGCGCGACGCGGACCGTGGCCTTCAACTCGGTAAGACGGCTCGCAACCGAGCGCGACAAATACGCTTTCCGGTCGGCTTCTCTTTCAAAATTGGTCCCGTTCAGAAGATCGTCCAAAAGGCCCATCGCAGTGCCCATCTCGACGCCAAAACGGATATCGTCAAGGTTCTGACGCATCCGGGCCTTAAGGTCCGCGATGTTCTGATCCGTCAGGGTGATCTCGCCCCGCGCGTGGCGGTCGAGGAGCTTCTGAACTTCACGAGCGGGCGCGGCCCCGGGATGAAGGATCAACTGTTCGTCGGCAAGAAAGACCGGCTGTCTCACATGCCCGTTGGAGAGCGTGACGGGTTCCCTCATGGTCTGCATCAGTTGGGCCACGATGTACCCGACCGCGGGCCATTCTTCGTTCGAGATCTGGCGGAGCGCCTGGATCCTCATCAACGATTCATCGAACGCGCGGATCTTCATTTCGCTCGGGTGATCTTCGAGAGCGGTCACCAGCTTCCCGTCCTTGAAATGTCCGCGCACCATCGAAAGGAATTCCATCGCCGCCGGCCGATTCGTGCTGAAATCCATCATCCGGCGTCCCTGCAACTGTCCGACGAGTTTGTTGAAATTGTAGGAGGCCATCATCTGCTCGACCTCGACACGGATCTCCGGATCGTTCAGCATGGCTTCCGTCAGTTCGACGCCCCTCATCTTGGCGTAAACCGACCAGGCCAGAATATTGCCGATCTCATACGGGTCGTTCACGCTGAGCGGAATACCCTTCGCCCGGTAGACCTTATCGAGAACGATTTTGGTCTTCGGCATGGATTCGATCAGATCGCCGACCCAATTCATGAGCGCGGCATCGTCTTTAGCGTTGATGTTCCGGAGCAACTCGGGATCATCCTTCACCATGTCGAACATGCGGGCGAAGAAATCCGCGAACCCGATCTCGCCGAAATCGATCCCGGCATCGCGCAGGGACTCCTTGAGAAGACCCGACATCACCACCGGCTCATTCCAGTCCTGCGAGTACAGATTCCCCCATTTATCCCCGGGAAGAAGCATGGTCCCGCCGGCCTCCGCCTTCGCGAGAAGTTTGGCCTTGGCAGCACGGGCATAAAATTCTCCGAGCGGGATGATCCAACGCTCGTTCAGTTGCTCCGGGGTGAGGGTTTTGAGCAAATTATGGCGTTCCGCCACGCGACCGAGCTGGTTTGCAAAAAGGATCTTCAGATTCGCCGGAAGATTTCCCTTCCCCATCTTCTCAAGCAAATAGTCCGCCCGATCCTTCAGTGCCGGATAGAGAAGTAATTTATCGTCGATGACCTGCGACACGATCTTGCCGTCCGGAAGTTTCTTCGGCATCAGAACCTCGAGATCCATCGATTCGATCACGCGCCCCTCTTCGATCGGAGCCCGCTCGGCCTTGACCGCGGCCTTCGGCGCCCCCTCTGAGGTCGCCGCAACATCAAAGGCATTCTTCAACCGGGCCTCAAGCCCCTCGACACGGGCCTTCGCCCGGAGCACATCCTGCTCCCGGATATCCGTCATAATCTCGGAAGCAAAAAAGAAGATCCCGGCCAGCGCCGATCCGCTGATCGACCGGTCCAAAGCCGCCCGATAATCGTTGCGCGCCAATTCAAGCTCGGCGCTGATCTGCTCACGGGTCTGGTTCGGCGTTCTGCCAAAAGCTCTTTCGACTCCCGCAAGCGCCCGGGACTGAGACCTGAGCGCCAAATCCTCGGCTAGTAACCGGGACCACCCGGACGAAAAACCAGAAACTCCGGAGGAAAGTTCTTCGACGACGTTTTTATAAACGAGAGACCGGCGCTCCGTCTCGACCTGTCCCAGCCTGCGGTTGATCTTTTGCCGGGTTTCATCCAGCTTCTCGGCAAAGGCTTTTTCCATTTTTGCTTCGGCTGTTTTCGGGTCTCTGCCATAATCACCGCGGAACCCGTCCAGAAATTTCTCGGCATCCTTCAGATCCAGTTCCCCGCTCATGAACAGACCTGCGTTCGGCGCAAGAAACCGGCTCTTAAGCTCCGAAAAAACCTTGTCGTCTTTCAGGAACTTCTCGAGATCGCCCCGGACCTGTTCGAGACCGGTTTTTCCGGCAATATAATCGCGCTGGCTCCGGAGACCGCTCTTCCCGTCGGCCCAGATCCCGTCCATCCACCGGCTCATCGCGACAGGGCGCTGCGCCTTGGGAATATTGTATTTGTCAAAAAGCTCCGTCTGGGCCTTCTGGAACGCGCTGACCCGCGCTTCGGTCTCCTTGGGAGCCAAAGCTTTCTCGGCCACGGGTTCGGAGGTCACGAGAAGCCCGCCCTCGTACCTCGCCTTTCCGACCGGCAAACCCTCCATGGAAAGTCCCAAGATCTTCGGGTCGATCTTGTTGCGGGTGAGAAAATCGACCAGGTCGATCTCCGCGCCGCGATGATCGAAGTAAGCAAAGTGAAATGCCCGCTGAGCGTTCTGAACTTCGTTGAGATAATTTTTGAAATAATCGAGGCCCTGGTTCCCCTTGAGAACGTTCTGGAGGGCCGTTTCATAAGCACCCTCACCCGTCACGGCGGCAAGCCTCTCGTCATAGATGGTGACGAGCCTTCCGGTGGATTCAAAATAGTGCGCTTTGGACCAGAGCTCCTGCTCGAAATTTTGCCGGTCTTTGGCATCCATAAGCTTCATTTTCTCAAGCAATAAGGCATTCTCCTTGAGCGACGACCACCAATCCCCGCCCCAAAGCTGGATGGAAGTCCCGGCCGTAATGTCCTGATTGAGGACCTGCTGGCCGTCCGCATTCAGAAGACCGAAACGGGCCCAAACGCTCGCCTGTCGCGTCATGATCTGCTCGCGAGTGATATTAAGACGTTTGATCACTCCTTGGGTGTCCCGGACCTCGGGATTTTTTTCCGATAACTTGGCCGCATCGATCTTCCCCGTGTTGATGTCCTTGAGAAGTCTGTCGACGCCCTTGATCCCGAAATCGGTCTGGGAACCGAGGACCACGGACTCAATATCAAGGGAGAACCCCGTCGCTTTATAGAAATTGCTCCGGGCTTCCAGGACGGAACGCTCGGCTTCGAGGATCCGGTTGGCCATCAGGAGCAACCGTTCCTGGGACGCCATTTTCTCCTGATCGGTCGCCTCGAGGGTCTGCACCTTCAGCGCGTGCGCCCGCTCCACGAGCGCTTTCACCTGCCGCTGCTCCTCCGGGATAAGCCGGGTATACAAGTGTTTTTCCGCCTCGTATTTATTGAGAGCCTTGTAGAGATCGTGCTTTTGGTCCTCAAGCTTCGTCTCGACATCGTCCCGGGTCTTCTGATCGATCGAATCCCGCTTTTGCCCTTCAAAATCCCAGATCAGTTCGCCGAGATAGAATTGCGCCTTTACAGAAAGCGTCTGGTCCGTGTAGCCCCCGCTACGCTGCCGCCCCGCCTCAAAAAGAGCGTCTCCTTCATTGAACCCCGAGCCGACCACGCCCATTTGCGTGCGGCTCTTCTGCCTGGCAAGATACTGGTTGATCTCCATATCCAGCCCCGCGATCTTGTAAGGCACAGTCTCTTTCGCGATCTCTTCAACGGTCTTTCCGGCGGCTTTTCCGGCTCCTACAACCTCGCCACCCGTGGTTCCCCCCGCAACCTCCTGGTCGATCATCGTGTGATCAATACCCCGCTGGAACAACCGGTCTTTCTGGTCGCGAACGCTGCGCTTGAGGCTCGCCAGCTGCTCGTTCCAGCGCTCAAGCTCCGTCATATCGCGTTCCCGGGTACTACGGTCGCCGCTCGTGAAAAGATTTGAAAAAACACGGAACCAGCCCCTGTCACCGGCTTTTTCCTTCTCATACGCGATCCGCGTTTCGGTGCTCTTGATCAGCTTGAGGCCCGTGCGGTACTCATCTTCAGCCGCTTCCTGGTCCGCCATAAAACGGTCCAAGGCGTCCTTGGAACCAAGAGCAATTACCTGGTAATCGCGCTGCAAACCGCGGATCCTGTTCTCGCGGCCTTTGAGATCGTAGAACAAGCGCGACGCGAGCGGTCCCGCCAAGGGAATCAGGTCCACCACTGAGGCAGCGCCATAGCCAAGCCCGTTCCAGAACGGTCCGACCCCGGCTTTTCCGTCTCCGTTCGTGTCCCAGAAGTAACCCGCCGCAACGCCCCCGTCGAGGACAGACATCGTCTCACGGCGGACCCCCACGCGCAGGTTCCAGGCATAAGCCTGAAGGCCCAGCATGTTATCGATATCCGGCATCGCGGCCATCTTCTCAAGCGCCAAGCGGATCGTTTCAAACTCGGCATAAAATTTCGGATAAGAACCGGAATTAAGGAGATAGCGGCTCAAAAGGAAAGCATTCCCCGCCGCAACGGAATCCTGCGTGGCATGCATCAACCGATGATACTGGGACGCGCGATCCTGCCCCCCGGCAAGAACCTCGCTATAAGCTCTCGAAGAGGCGATTAACTGCGCACGAACCCCAGCGATCTCCCGGACGGAGTTCTGTTTCTCTCTTTGAACGTTCGGGTTCTTTTCAGCCGCCGCGTCCCGTGCGAGGTGCTGTTCCACGGCTTCGAGCTTGTTCACAAGGACATTCTGATCGGCCACAAGCTTTTCGATCCCGGCCTTGCCGGAAGCCAGGACGGTACCGTCCCCGGCAACGACTCCGGGAAAAGGATCGAGAATATTTTCCGCCTGGGCAGAATCCTTGGCGGCGATCTTGGCGGAGGCTAAAAGCCCGTTCAGAGGAAATTCCGTCCCGTTGACCAGCTGCCGAAGCGCGCGCATGGTTCCCGCATAATTCGAACGCGTCGCGAGTAATTTTGTTTCGGCCTGCCCGACATTGGCTTCGGCGGCAGCCAGCTGGACTTTCAACTCATCTCGAGGCTCTGCCGCGCCGCGGGCTTTCGTATCAAGATCCACGGTCTCGCGAAGTTTCTCAAGAGAACGCCTCTCACTCGAAAGCTGATTGCCGGCGGCAGTCACGAGGTCCCTTTGATAGCGAAGAAGACTTGTCAAACTCCTCACCGCGGCTTCGAGCCGCTGCGCGGCATCATCAAAATACTGGTCCGCGCTCTCGCCGGAAAGGCGGGTCTGGACCTTTTGTGAAAAATAGGAAATATTCATGAGGGTCGCTTTAATGCCGACGCCGATCTCGCCTTTCAGCTGATCCAGGCCGCTGACGTTCCAACCCGTGGAATTATCATAGCTGACCCCGTAAAGCGCGGAAGCAAAGACCCGTCCCCACTCAACGGTCCGGGTCTGCAGGGCATCCACATCCTTTTTCTCTCGCGCGGTGCTGAGCTGGGTCTTCGCAGCGGCTTCATAGAGCGCGCGGTCGAGCAAATCCGCGTTTTTCCCGCCGTCCGCATCGTAAAAATCAAGCCAACTGTCCGCGTCCTCGATACGTGACTGATCTTCCTCCGCAAATATTTTCGCGTCATTTTCCGTGAAGGCCTGCTCCCGCGACACAGGCGCCTTCCATTCAAATGACCGCTCCGACAATCCTGCGTCCGCAAGAGCCTTGCGGATATATTCGGCATGTTTGGGATGTTTTTGCTGGATCTCATCAAAACGCGCCTTGAGGATCTTGAGCGCCTGATCCGCCTGGCCGATGCGCATCCGGACCAGTTCCTGGTCTTTGACCGTCCCTTTCATCTGGCTTTCCATCGACAGCGAGTTGATGTTAGCGCTCAGATAATCGACGGGCTGGCGTTGACCTTCGTTCTCTTTGGTCACTCGCCCGGCATCCACGGCACCGATCGACTCGTTGAACATTTTTGCTTTTTGCATCGCGGCGACGACTTTTTCCTGGGCCGCAAAATCGGCGGCCTGCCGCTGGTGATCCCGTCTGAGCCGGTCCAGTTGCCGGAAATCGTCATCAAGCTGATTCTGAAGCTGACGGATCTGGTCGACCCCGTTGCGCACGTCATACTGGAATTGTTCCTTTTCGACCCCGCGATCAAAAAGGTCCTGATTGCTTAACCAAAGATCGGCTTTGAGCCCGGCCCTCAGGGTACCGTCCGTCGCGATCGAAACTTCAGGAATCGCGACCGTCGCGTTCACGCCCGCAAGCGGCTTTTCCTGCGCGATCCCGGATTTGATCCGGGCGGCCGCGGCAAGGATCCGCGCTTCAATGTAGTTACGGCTCAGGCCCATTCCTTCCATGCTTTCCTGGACGTTTTCCATCGTGAACGCCGCCGCCGGGTCCTGGATCTCGGCATTCGGTCGATGATTGGTCAAACGCTTGATCTCCACGAGACGGGCTTCCCGGCTCGCGCGCAGGACCTCTTTCTCGCCTTCGATCCCCTTGATCTTGCTGTCAATGATCCTGAACGATTCGGGGGTCTTCGTCACACCCGGCTGCGACTGAATGTCGGTCTTGATGCCTTTTAGCCGGAAAATCATTCGATCCGCCATCGTCATTTGATCGTTCAGAAGAGCGACCTCATAAGCATTTTCATAAAAAGAGCGTAACCGGGTATCCGCGACAAGTTTGGTGTCCGCTTCCCGGGACAAAAGTTCGGCGGCGCGGACTTTGGTCTCCCAAGTACGGCTGAGATTCACGGGCTCGAAACGGAACACAAGCTCTCCGTTGACCAAGTCGGCCGTTCCGACTTCTTTCACATAGGTTTGTTGCTCGGTCGTAAGCTTCGTCCGGGCAGCAGCGGCGGTCGGGATATGGATCACCGTCCCCTGATCGGGATCCGCACTGGGCGTATAATCCAGTTTCGCAGGAGTTGTCGTAGTCGTCGTGACCGTGATCTTCGTTTTTTCCTGACGAGGCGTCCATTTCACGTTCGCGTAAAGTTGGAACCACTTCTGCAGAATGCCCATCGCCTCGAGATTCGATTTCGCGATCTCCTGATCCTTCTTGGCCATCAGAAGGTCCAGATTGTTCGCCAAAAGATCCTTCGCCATCCCGTCAAGAGTAGGCGCCATTTTGTCCTGGGTGGTAGCCCACGTGGTGCCTGCGGCCAACCCGGAAAAACCGGCGATCGGAAAATCCTGCACGCTCGTGGCGGTACGATCCACAAAAGATTTTGGAACAAACGTTTTTTCGCGCGCTCCTGGCGCAACAAAAGTATTGGCAGCACCGCTCATCGCGGGGGCCGGCGGCGTGGCCGCCTCCGGGTTCAGGAGCGGTGTCATAGGCGCAACCTCTTCGGTCGCGGGCACGCCGGTCACGCCGACCATCTTTTGGGCCAACTGGTCCAGCGTCTCTTCGACCATTTTGAGGTCTTGGTCGTTTCGAACGCTCCGCTTTAAATAATCCACGCGATCGTGGAATGCGGCCCGGTTTTTGTCATCCTTGATCATGCTTTCATTGCGCTTCATGGTGGCATCGAAAACTTCCAGCGCGAGTTCCAGCTCCGCAGGGACTTTTTCTTTGACTTCCTGAACCTTCTGGATGTCTTGCGGAACGCGCGGGACCGCGGTTCCCATAACTTTCGCCGGGGTTGGAGTCACTTTCGCCGGGATCGGCGCAGATGTCACTTTCTTGATCGCTTCGGGCGAAAGCAGATCCCCGGAACCGGGCAACACCACCGGCGGCAACTCACGCTGCCTCGCCGTCGCCGGTTTCGCGGCTTCCGCCGGATTCACCGTTCCGGTTTTCGAAACCGCCTCCGTCCCGGAAACATTTTCTTTCGCCGCGTCCTCTCTGGCAAATTTGTCCGCGAGCGTCCGTTCTTCATCCGTCATCGGTCCCACAGGCTCGGGGGCAAGCGGGATCACAGTCCCCTTGGATTCCTTGGCAGGCATCAATCCGACGGCGCTTCCGAGGAATTTCACGACCTCCACAGGCCATCCTGAAAAAGTCATGCCCTTCCCCGTCGCGGAACTTCCGGTTTTCTCCGGAACATAATCCAAACGGGCCGGCCCCTCAGGAGCGATCAACATCTTCGAGGCCTCGAATTCAAGATCGGTGAAGATCTGCTGAGGATCCGCGCCGTTCTTCAGGGCTTCTCTCATCGTGACCGTCGATTCATAGAAAGCAGTATCCCGGTATTGCGGATCCACCTGGTCCCTGAGGTTTGCCACACGCCGGTCAAACTCATCCACCGGACCCGCCCATTCCTCGCTCTTGGCCGGCTCCGCGATCACAGCGCCGGCCCCGGCAGGGCCTTCCACCATAATGCTCAGAACACGGACGGCATCCGTGGTGGCTTGCTCCGCTTCAGTCCCCCTCAGTGCGGCCGTCTTCATATCGGCCCCAAAGAGTTCTACGGAACCGCTCACTTCGATCGTCTCGTTATACGGGTTCAGGTTCCCGCCGTTCATAAGCCAGTAAAATTTGTTCTCTTCCTTCCCGGTCGTCCGGTTCAAAGCGCCCTTGGCCTGGCCGCCGATATAAGACAGAACATACGGGACCTCTTCCCGGGGAATGGCCACCACACCGCTCTTCACCCGGTTAAGACGCTCGGAAAAAATCCCCCCGATCGCACGCAACGGTTCCGACGCGGGATCCACCGAATACCGCACATAAAGCTTCCCATCCGTCCCGAGAAAATAATTCCCGCTCTCGAAATGATGCCCAAAACCGCCGGCGTCCTTCATGCTTTCAAGAACGTCATCCCGATAACTCGACGGCAACGAGCCACTCTTCGAAACGCTCTTCAACCACGACTCCAGATGCGCCTTCGCCGCCTCCGGCGTCACAGCAGCCGGCTCCACCACGATCTTCTGCGCGACCGCCGGCTCCGCCACTTTTACTTCCGTGACAGCCAACGGCGTTTCCGCCTTCGGCGCAGCCGCGGATTCAGCTTTAGCCGCAACAGCTTTTTCAGCAACCTTGGGGGTTTCGACCTTCACTTCCGTTCTCGGCGCAACCACGGATTCTTCCGCGCGCTGGTTTACCCCGCTCAACCGATCCGCAACATTGGCCAGTTTTCCTACCGTAGCAACAACCACCGAGGGCATCATCCTGACCCCGACGCCCCCGATACCCGCTGCGGGCTGCTTCGAAGTTTCCGGAACGGTCTTGGCGCCGGACCCCTTCGCTGAGATCGACGTCCCGGCGGCCATCCGTGACTGGTACGCCCGGAACTGTTCTAAAAGTATTTCAAAGTGGGATACAGGATCTCCGTTGGGACGGCTCGTGCGATACACCGACCAGCCCGCCAGAGCGGCTTCAAGATCCTTGATCCGTTCGCGGGGAATCTTTTGCGTGGACTCCCGATTAGCGCCAAAAAGCTTTTCCACTGTAAACCGGACTGCAATGTCCCCGTCCTTGTCGACAAAATAAGCTCCCGGATTATATGAAGTCATGGTCCAGAGAGCCTTGCGCATCGCGCTTTTCTCGTCACTCGGAATATCGTTGGAATTCTTCACCCACGTTTCCACGGACTCACGCGCTTTCACCTGAGCCTCGGTATCGAACGACACGTGGTCCGGAGCCCTGTCGTTCCGCACGATGTCTTCCCCAAGCTTCACAAAACTGCCCGGGATCGATTTCACTCCGCGGACAAGGCTGGTCCCGGCTTTGGCGACGGCATGCTCGACCGTCTGAACCGCGCCGCGCTTCTGATCGGCCGGAGCATTCTTGAGAACCTCGGTCGTTTTCGCGTAGGCTTCGATCGCTCCGAGCATTTCCTTGTCGTCTAAACGAACCAAAAGGATCGGTGTTCCACCTGCCGCACGCTTGAAGATCCACCACGACCGGTTCTTCCTGGCAACTTCCAGTGCTTCCCGCGACGATTTCCCTTTCGCGAGCTCCCCCGCGATCGTGTTAAAAACCCGGTCATAATCCTCGGGAGCGGCGTTGCTGAAGCTCTTGTCCAGGATCACCTTCTTCAGATGATCTTTCGCAGCCTCTTGGGCATTTTCCAAATCACCCACTTTAAATTCCTTCACAACCGCCGCCGGCGTTTCCACAGCCACGGGTTTCTCCGCAACTCTGGGGGCTTCGGTTTTTACTTCCGCCTTCGGCGCAACCACGGGTTCAGCTTTAGCCACGACGGGTTTTTCAGCAACCTTGGGAGTTTCGATTTTCACTTCCGCTTTCGGCGCAACCACGGGCTCAGCCTTGGCCACGACGGATTTTTCAGCAACCTTGGGAGTTTCGATTTTCACTTCCGCTTTCGGCGCAACCACGGGCGCAACCTTAACAACAACGGGCTCAGCCTTAGCCACGACGGGTTTTTCCGCGACTTTCGCAGCAATCACCGGCTGCGGCATTTCAGCCCTCAGCTGATTCATGGCCATCGTGACATATTCTGCTTTCCCCGGACGCGGACCGGTGCCGAAAACTCTTTCGGCTTCGGATTCGACCTTTTTCTCCGCCGCGGCGATCCTTGCCTGCCAAAGCTGGTACGGGGTCATCGGTTCCGAGCCGGCATCCCCTTCAAAAACATGCCGTCCCACAACCTTACCCGCTTCGTCCCTAGCAATCTTGACGGTCACCTGGACGTTTCCGGTCGTCTTGTCCGCCACTCTCGTCACTCCGGCCGCAGCCGTAAGCCGGTTCGCCCAGAAAAGTTTGGACATCTTTAAATCAACGAGCTTTTTTCCTAAGGCGTTCTTGGTAGCAGCATCGGTAGCCGCCGCCCAATCCCGCTCCATGTCCCGGACATCTTCTCCCAAACGCCGTTCACGCCATGGAGCAATCAAGCCGTCCAAGACCAAATGCTCCCCGCCTACCACCGCGCCAACCACTCCGGAGTTCACGGTATTCGTGGTAATCCCAAGCAGCCCCACCGCCCCAAGGGTATCCGCGAACGTGGGCTGTTCACCGCTTCTTTGCATCTCGGCAAGCTTCACCTGTTTGTCGTGGTCCCCTTCAATGGCTTTCACAAGCGGCGCGATAAAAGTAATATTGAGCCATTCATCCAGTTTTTCCGCATAGCTAACGATCACGCTGATCTCATGAGTGACGAACCACATGCTGAACGTCCCGAAGACCATCCCGATCCAGAATTTCCTGCTCGTCAGAAGATTGTGCCTCGCCTGCCGTTTGACGACGGCTTCCGGCGCGAGCTCAGAGAGCCGGGAGTCGATCGGGGAACCATGCTGGGCCAAAAGACCGAGAAGAGCCTCGTCCACCGAAGAACTAATGACGCTTGAATCCAAACGGTCGAGATCAAAAGCCTTTGCGGAAAGGTACTGCTCCAGAAGCCGAAGAAGCATGACTTTTTGGTCCGGCGACAAATCACTTTTCTGAACTGACTGGACGAACAGGACGAGTTCCTGCGCCGAACCTGACTCCAGCAGAAGCCCCTGATTTTTAAGGGTCCGTACCGCCTCTTGAATTGCACGGGGATCGCGTGGATTAAGCGAAGGGTTCAGGGTCCTGAGGATCGTGTTCGTCGCGACACGGACTCTAAGCTGAAGCATGTTCTGTTTCAGCTGGGTAGAATACTGGAGAAGAAAGTTCAGCATTCCGGAACTGCCGAACGCACCGATCGTAAAATGAAATGTTTGCGATTTGATGAAATCGACGGCCGGAGTATTCCAGACCAACCCGTTGTTCAAGAGGTCGAATTGCGGGCCCATGTGCGGCATGGGAATATTAATACCGAATACATTCAGCGCCCGGGTCGCGAGATCCGCTCTCCCGGCCGTTTCAACCCCCGCATGCAAAAGCGTCGGATCAAGCCCCATATGCATCCCGCCAAACACCGCGAGGCCCAGCAACGTGTGGATCACGATCTTCCGGACAATCCAGCCGGTCGTCACGTCCTTCCCGCTTTTCCGGAGCTCCTGGTACTGGCGGTAATCACGGATCGCCATAAAAGACCAGACCCCCGCCATCACGATCAAAAACACGGGGAGATTGGTCCCGACCAAAGTCAGGGCAACACCGCTTACCTGGCTGTAGAGCATCAGACGGCCGCGGTTCTTGATAAAATTGGATAGCCCGGCGATGCCGCTCATCTGGAGCGCTACCCACATGTAATACCCCGGAGGGGTGCGCTGCAGAACCAGCATTTTTCCGTTGAAGGTTTTTTCACTTTGAAACCGGCTCCAGAAACCTTTCCCCGCTTCGTCCCGGATCTCTTTTTCGGAGGCCTTGATCGTCGCTTGGGCCATTTCGTCGGAAAGCCAGCGCTGGTTCCTGCCGCCGAGCCAGAAATACTGGATCGGGATACGGATGAACTGGATGAAGAAACCGTCCAGAAGATGATAACCGACACCGAAAAGGATGTGAGCTGTTTTGCCGAGCACGAACGCGATACCCTTTTTGAAAAAGGCTCCTCGGCCGCCGGCTATCTGAACTTCCTTACGAGCCTCTGCTTTGACGCCTTCCCAGAAAAGAAAAACCACGGCACCAGCGATCGATCCAACGATCGCAATCGGCAGAATGGCCGCCATGCCGGTCACTCCCAAGGTGACCGCAATAGCCCCCGTCAAGATCCCGCTCAAAATCCCGGTAACCAGTACGCCTACCCGGCGTTTGTCCACTTCGTCAGAGGATTCTCCGAACGCCTTGCTCTTATGGATCCGGACAAATTCCGAAAATTCCTTGATCGACAAATTGACCTTGGTCCGCCACCGGAGTGTGGAGTCCGAGATCTTAAGCTCGCCATACTTGCCGGCCTCAGGATTCGCGACTTTACCTCCTATATAGAAGGTCTCCCCCAGGGCCGTCTTAATAGCCCATGCCTGCGTTCCGGGCATTTGTTTGACTTCAAAGCCAAGCATAATGCCAAGAGCCCGCCAGAACGCTACGGCAAATCCTATAGCGGTAAACCCGAAAACGATTGGGACCGAAAAACCCAAAAAGCTGAAGATCGCCGCGAGAACAATCCCCACTCCCGTAAACACGGCCAGTGTCTTGAGAGCACGGACGCTCAGCAGCCGAAACAGCAGTGTGGGTCCGGCCTCGGCAAGAGCCGCCCCGCCCGGAGCGTTCAAAATACGGCCATATTCAACGGCAACCCTTTCCCGGACTTCCGCTTCTCCCGTCGTTGCCTGTACTGCAACAGGCGCGGTGGCGGCTTGAGCTGCCGGCGCAGGGGCCGGAGCGGCAGCGGCGGCAGCTTCTCTTGCCGCAGCTTCATCCATGAGTTTCCTTTGGGCTATTTTCTCGGCAACCTTCGCCTGGACCGCCTCAATTTTCAGGCGGACCATATAAACGCTCAGCGGAATCTGATGTTCGACTAGCAAGCGGATCTTCGGAGCGATCTCGGTCGCGAGTTTGTCCGCGCCATACCATATAAGGATCGTGTTCAGCGTATCCTGCGGGATCTCAGCATAAACGTCCTCGCCCACGGCAGCCTTCAGAGCGGCGATCTTCTTCTCCAGCGTCGGGAAATGTCCTTCCTTCTGATTCGGCATTTCCTTATACGCAAACCTCAAGAGCCGGATATCGTTGCCGAGATTAAACCCCTTGAGCGCCACGATCCGCGCCGTGAGATCGCCGGACGAAAGGTCGAGAAGCCGTTTGAAGAATTTCTCTTTTTCGGTCAGGTCGCTCGCAGGCTTCGAAAAAAGAGCTTTAAGGTCAAGGCCATCGACTTCCGGATAAGTCCCGGCAAGGATCTTCAGGTTCGCTTCATGTCGTTCTTGTTTTGCCTTTTCTTCCGTCTTGCGGACAGCCTCGTCATAAGCGTCCTCAACGACATTGGCGATCCCGGAAGAAACGCGGGCTCCCCGAACACCCGAGAGGGTCCCGGCCGACACGTCAAGGTTCCCGAGCACTGCGGCCGCCGTTTCCCGCATCCCGGAACGTTCGAGCCTCTGCTGAACCTCCGGCGTGAGATTCTTATCCGCATCGATCAATCCGATCGCGTACCAGTCATCGCTATTCGAGAAACGGAAAACCTGACTCTGTTTCCCCTTCACCAACCCGGGGAGCTTCACGTCCGTTTCCTGTTTCGCCTTGCCTTTCGCGATCACGTACGCTTTTCCGGGAATCGCGGACGGCAGAAGGAATACGGGCTTTCCGTTCAATGTGGACTGAACGGCTTGATCCATCAAATTCAGGAGGTCCTCCAATTCAATGGCGCTTTTCGTCTGCGGAAGCGCCCTAAGCTCCTTGCGCATAGCTTCAACCGCCGGAGGAATCTCATTCTGTTTCAGACCCTGGAGGCTCTCGATCACGGTCAGCCGGAGTTCGGCTTTTCCGAGATCCGACGGCGTCTCGCCCTTGGAATTGACCATATGCTTCGCCGCCAACTGGAAGCGCGGGTCGTTCAGAACCGGCGACTTGGGCTGGAGGAATGCCTCGGCAAGGACCTTTTCAACGGAGAGCGGCGTTTCGCGAAGCGCGGCGTCATAAAGCTCGTCCTCCTTTTTCTTGTCAATCGCCTTGGTGATGCGCGGAGCGACTACTATATAGGAGAGGTCCTTCTCACGAAGGAACTTCTCGATACCGGGCGTATGGAACCCGCCTGTGACGATGGCGGAGATCTTCACACCCGAAGCAAGGGTTTTCTCAACCGCTCTCTCAATCAGAACCTGATCGCGCTGCAGAGCGGCTTTATAGAAGCGCTCCACCCGCGGCAGATCCTGATCGAGAGTCTCCATTTTGGACGGCAATCCTAAGGAGAATCGATACTGCTTGAGTAGCGGTTTGAGAAAACTTGAAAACGTTGCGGCTTTAAACTCGTCCTGGTACGTGTAATAGAATTCGGCGTCCTGCTTGGTCAGCGTAAAATCGAACATCTTGGTATAAATATCATGAATGCGGATCAGATGGTCGAGCCGGACCTGCTCGGGGGACGTAAAAAGCCGGTTCTTCACGGTCTTCTCGAGGCCGTCGATCTCGTCGAAAATAGCCACATCGATCGAATCGTACAGCTTCATATATTTAATGTAGGTGAAGACGTTCGCATACTTCGAGGTGAGGTCTTCCCCGCCCGGCTGGGTGACGCTGATCCCCTGGATCTCGTCTTCCAGATAGGTGTAGTAAGCGGCACGTTTCATCTTCTTCATCCGGAAGTGGACGGTGTTAGTGAGGAAACGGGCAAGCTTATCACGCGAGAGGAGGCGCTTTAGATCATTGATAAGGCTGTCGGTCTCCTTCTCGGCCTTGTCGAAGTCGATCTGCCTTTCAAGGTCCACGAGCTCAAGCAGCGAATGCATGCTGGCGTAGCCGTCAAGGCTGACCTTGTACTTCCGGGCAAGCTCGACAAGATAACGGACATAAGACACGAGCTCCCGGCCGCCGTCCTGGAATGCGACGCGGCGGCGGATGAGTTCCCGCATTTCTTCCGAAAAAACGAAACGGCTCACATACTCCAGGACCTTGTTCAGCTCGAGAAGCAGCTTCTCGTCGCGATCCTTGAACGAAAGCGCGTCGACATAAGCCCTCCGGTTCTCTTCATAAAGTTCAGGATCTTCCACCCCGTTCAGGGTCATGACCGGTTTTTCGACGATAGTCAAGTATTCCGGCCCGGTCAGGCGGCCTTCGCGAAGGAAATAATCCGCGACATTCGTGCGGGCCTGTTTATTGGGAAAGAAAGAAAAGAGGGCTGTGTCGAGCTCGCCTGAAGCGCCTTCAAGATTCACGAGACCCAGCTGATACTTTTCCGAAAAATAGCGGAGGATGTTCGCAATGTTACGCTGGGCTTCCTCGTTGATGTGCGCGTCCTGGACATGGATCAGGATCTGGTCGCGGGTTCCCTTAAACGTCGATTTGATCGTGCCATAGCTGTCGGGAAGATCGGGACGTTCGGCAAGGATCGCGGGATGAAGTACGCCTTCTTCGATGGGAGCGGAGAGTTTGGGGGCTGCAGCGTAGGCACGCTGTCCGCCATCCCACACGACGCTCGTAAAAGCAAAAACGAAAGCCGTGAGAAATGCAACAGCTCTGAGCCAAGGTCTGATTGTTGGTTGCTGCCAACTAATCATCGGATTGCCGTCCTCCCTTTAAATTAAGACTGGGATATTTGATTAGCAAACAAGCCTAGAATAAACTTATTTTAAAGTCTTATAAACCTCACTATGAATATACACAATCAACTTACATTTGTCAAATAAGTATTAATTTTTTTTAAGGCCATAAGTCATTGAAAATAAATGATTTATGAAAATAGAGAAATTTGACCTTTTAAATTTTTTAGACTCCCTATTACTCCTTATAGCAATGTAAAACAATTGACTTTAGATATTTTTTCGTCTATTCGATTTGGAATTGAAACATATCATACTACTTTGATAAAGTTTTAGAAAATAAATTTGTTTTAATAGACTACCTCACCCCGCGGTTATTTTGACGATCGAAGAAAGACAAGCTTCAAGAAAAATCCGTCAAGGAAAGATTTCAACGCATCGAAGCAAACAAAACGTCCTGCAGAAAAAAAAAAAAAAAAAAAAACCCACCAACGAAAGCCAAGAGGGGATGTG
>Ga0116171_10000485_pt1 | contig 42391 bp, 36 predicted proteins | sample AD_JPNHW2_MetaG_FD_89798 | JGI IMG/M metagenome (GOLD analysis project Ga0116171, IMG submission 89798) | Active sludge microbial communities of municipal wastewater-treating anaerobic digesters from Japan - AD_JPNHW2_MetaG | ecosystem: Engineered > Bioreactor > Anaerobic > Digestate | place... | reverse complement strand
TATTCCGGCACTAAACCGGTATTGATGTTGCCTCTTTTATCCATCGGAGTGAAAGGAGCTGCAACCAGACCTTCAAACTTTTTTACTGTCTTCATATTCTGATAAGTTAATTCCCTGGACCGTTTGATAATAAATATTAAAATTAGGAAAGTTAACCAAGCCATATCCTCACAATCCTTCAAATATTAATTTTCCTTCCTTTCCCGTATGTAAACACTATGACCTTCAGATCCTTTAGTCTGCTGCCACCTGGCCTACAGCCCCTAAACTTCATTTCCTGTTTTTACCAGCTGTTTAATTTGATCTGCTTTAGTTTAAAAAAATGTTTAACTTTAGTGAATAGAATGAAAGACAGACCACTGCCTATAAAGCAGACTGAGAAAAAACGGCAATTGAAAGCCTGATTAAGATGACTTTTTACCAAATAATAGGTTAATGCCATGAAAATAAGAACCTGTCCTTTCTGTGATTATAAATATCCGTTTGGGTATTATATCAGACATTTTTTAGCAAAACATCTATGGTCGGAATGGAATTGTATTAACTGTGGCAACAAAATAACGTTTAATCAGAAAAGGCGTTTTTCTGTCGCCACGATATTCGGACTAATTCTGATTGCTCTTTTAATAATTGAAAATGCAGTTTTTATGAGCATCGGCTGGTTGATCCTTTTTTTTGCAGTATCCTTGTTTGGTGCAATCTGCATTTACACATTTGATACGTTTGAAAAGTGCAAATAACAGGAAATATCTTAACCAATGAATAATAAGTTGAAAAACAGAACAGATACTGTAAAAACAATCCGCGTTACTGAAAGCATAATCCTAAAACAAATTGAGCTTTCAGATTCCTATGATATATTTCATACAATTGACAGTCAGAGAGAATATCTCGGGAAGTGGCTGCCCTTTGTTGAAAATACAAGAGAGCTGGCATATACCAGGAACTTCATTCGTTCAGTACTTGATACTCCGGCTGAAACCCGTGATTATACTTTTGTGATTCATTACAATGGTGAGTTTGCAGGATTGATAGGATTTAAAAGCACTGATATACTAAACAAAAAAACAGAAATTGGATACTGGCTTTCTGAACCTTTTCAAAAGAGGGGGATAATGACTGAGTCGGTTAATTCTTTGATCGAATTTGCTTTCAATGATTTGGATATTAACAGGATACAAATAAAGTGCGCTGTGGAAAATATTCCCAGTAAGAATATCCCTATCAGATTAGGATTTAAACTTGAGGGGATAGAAAGGCAGGGTGAATTGCTGACTGGCGGCAACTTTGCAGATATTGAAACATACAGTATCCTGAAAAATGAAAGAAAAAAAAATTAATCAGAGCTCATCGCGGAACTGAGGTCAATTTCTTTCAGTTTAGAATTCGTATGGAAGAGATTGTTATACAAGCCGGTCAGGAAATCAGTAAATTTGCCGGGGATTTGAAAATGGCAGAAACATGAAATTATCTGATGACCATACTGTTTTAAAGATCTTTCTTATAGCTCAGTTATTCGTTCTCGGAAGCTTTAAACCGGCAGAAGACAACCCTCCTTCACGAAGTATTGATATTCAATTACTGTATAAAGATTGCTCAGTGGAGAATTTATTGTCATTTGATATTTTCAGATTAGCAATTACCGGATTTGAAAAAATCAATGAATTACAGAACAAAAAGATAATTACCATTATAGATTATACTTTGCCATCTGACCAGGAAAGATTTTTTGTGATTGACCTTGATAAAAAAATGCTCCTTTACAAATCATTGGTTGCTCACGGTAGAAACTCAGGGGAAAACAGAGCCGACAGCTTCTCCAATACCTCCGAGTCGCTCAAAAGCTGCCTTGGATTTTTTCTTACAGCTGAAACTTATTATGGAAAACATGGTTACTCTTTAAAACTTGACGGACTGGAACGGGGCATAAATGACAATGCAAGACAACGGTCAATCGTTATACATGGCGCTGATTATGTAAGTTTAAGCTTTGCAAAACAGCACGGGCGGTTGGGAAGGAGCTGGGGATGTCCGGCACTGCCTGTCGACTGTACCAAGCAGATCATTGATCAGATTTCAAACGGGAGTTGCATCTTCATCTATGGAAATGATCCGGAATATTTTAAAACTTCGAAACTGTTAAATTAATAAAAGAGCCTCTCCACACACATTGCTTTAAGGATTAGTTGTAATTTTATCTCATTAAAACAGATAAAAGATGACTGTTTATTAAAGCAACTCAGCTGTCATGAACATTGCAGGAAGTTGCGAAATACTACTCACTAAGAAAGATTATAAGTTTTATGAAGTTGAAATATGCAATTGTAGGGACCGGGGCGCTGGGTGGATTTTACGGGGGGATGCTGGCACATGCAGGTAATGGTGTCCATTTCCTGTTTCACAATGATTATGATTTTATATGCAAAAATGGTTTAATGGTCGATTCTGTGCTGGGCAATTTTCACCTGCAGAACATCAATGCATATTACTCCACAAGTCAGATGCCGAAATGCGATGTGGTACTTGTATGTCTGAAAACTACTAACAACATAATACTTAAGAAAATACTTCCTCCGCTGCTTCATCCCAAAACATGTGTTATCCTGGTTCAAAACGGATTGAAGATTGAAGAGGAGCTGGCAACCTCTTTCCCTGATTTGTCTATAGCGGGGGGAATGGCGTTTATTTGTTCAAATAAGATAGGAGAAGGGCACATTAACCATCTTGATTACGGTAAAATAACCATCGGATCATATCAGGGTGAAAACAAAAAATTGCTTGAACAGGTCTGCAATGATTTTATTGCTGCCCGGGTACAGGCAGAATTTACCGGTGATCTGGAAAAATCGCGCTGGAAAAAACTAATCTGGAATATTCCGTACAATGGTTTATGTGTAGTTCTGAACACAACTACTGAACAACTCATGAATAACCCAAAAACATATGAACTCGTCCGCGACCTGATGTTGGAAGTTTTAAATGCAGCCAATATTTGCGGGATACGAATAAGAGAAAGCTTTGTACAGGAAATGCTCGATTCAACGCGCATTATGAAACCTTATGCACCAAGTATGAAGCTTGACTTTGATTTTAAACGCCCCCTTGAGATCAGGGCAATATATTCATCTCCCCTGGCTGAAGCCAGAAGTCATGGTTTTGAAATGAAAAAAGTGTCCATGCTTGAACAACAACTTCAGTTTATTCAGGACAGCTATTTGAAGTAATCCGGAAAACACACTCTGAAGGGAGCAATTGGTTTTATTTACATGATTGCAGATGTTCGTTAAAATTTAAATATGTTACCACTGGTTAACATGATTCTTTCATAAGGAAAATTTATTTTTTTAAATAATACCTGATTTTATTGCACAACTAAATAATTCGTTATATTTTTACATACGAAAGTAAAAGTTTGCGATTTAAAATTTATTTCGGTTTACTTTACGTTAAACGATTGCCGGAAAAGCTCAACAAAATTATTCAGGTATGGTCATCCCACACTGGCGGGAATCTTTAAAATAAATTCAATACGTATGAAACACTTATTCTTTTTTCTGTTAGCATGCTCGATTTCATTATCAGTAATGGCACAGAGTAAATCTGCCAGTTACAAGGTTGGTGGTCAGATTGTGGAAAAAACTTCAGGTAACGGCGTTCCCTTTGCCACAGTTATTATCGCAAAAAACGACAGTATTGCTGAGAAAAAGGCGATGGCCTGCGATGCTTCGGGGCATTTTTCACTGACTCTTAATAGTCCGGGCAAATATACATTGACCGTCTCCTCAGTCGGGTACAAAGGATTCAGCACTCCTGCAAATATCTCCGAACAAAAAACAGATCTTGGAATATTACAAATGGAAGAAGGTGTTGAATTAAATGAAGTTACTGTAACTGCGCAAAAGCCACTGGTTAAAGTGGCCACTGACAAGATAGTCTACAGTATGGAATCTGACCCGGAGTCACAGACCAACAACGTATTGGAAATGCTGAATAAAATACCTCTTGTCACAGTTGATGCCGAAGAAAACATTACTGTTAACGGACAGTCAAATTTTAAAGTTCTGGTTAACGGGAAGAGCTCATCTATGACATCGACAAATCTAAAGGACATACTCAAAAGCATGCCGGCAAATACTATCAAAGACCTGGAAGTGATAACTAATCCTTCTTCAAAATATGATGCTGAAGGAGTTGGCGGAATCCTGAATATAATCACCAGCAAAAAATCGATCAGTGGATATAACGGTAGTGTTAGTTCGGGGATGGATTCAAGGGGAAGCCTTAACTGGAGCGCATATCTTGCAACAAAAGTCAATAAGTTTAGCTTCTCATCAAGGTACTATGGCAATCAGTTCAGGCAACCTGAATCTACCTCTACAGGAAACAATGAGTATTTTAATAATTCCGATTACCATTATTCAAATTCGAATAGTAACAGCTCTTACGATGGGTTATCTCACGGTTTTTCGGGTGAAGCAAGTTATGATATAGATTCCCTGAATCTTATAAGCCTTTCCTTCTGGGGATACCTGGGCGGCTACAACAACGATGGCTTTGGTGATACGAAATATATGAATATAGGTAATGAGATTACCAGGTTGTACAAAAATGACACCAGGAGAAAAAACCACTATGGCTCAATTTCAGGAAATATCGATTATCAAAAGACATTTAAAAAGCCTGATAAATCACTCACCTTTTCCTACAAACTAGAAAGTGAACCTGAAACTACAAAAAACTACACCTCCATTGACGGAATAACTAATTATCCTTCATATAGTCAAAGATCAAAAAATGATGCAACAGGACGTGAACAGACTCTCCAGGTTGACTATTTTGACCCTCTGACAGAAAAACACCAGATAGAGGGTGGAATGAAATTCATCCTGCGGCAGAATACAAGCGAATCTGAAATTTTTCGTAACGATACGATAAAACTCGATAACGTGAACGACCTGGATTACAATCAGTATATTTTGGGAGCCTATGCTGGTTATCTTTTTAAATGGAAGAAAATCAGCACAAAGAGCGGTATAAGACTTGAACAAACCTGGAACGACGGGACATCTAAAACATCAGGGGTAAATACTGATTTTACCAATCGCCTTATTAACTTCATTCCATATGTAACAATCACTCTGGCACCTAAAGAGGGACAAACCATTAAATTATCCTATACCCAGCGTCTTTCACGTCCGGGTATATGGTACCTGAATCCGTATGTCAACAATACCGATTCCATGAATATCTATTTTGGTAATCCAAAGTTGGATGCAGAAGTGTCACATTCATTTGATTTAGGTTATTCATATTTTACCCCAAAGTTCAACATCTCATCCACCCTCTCTTCTGCTTTTGTTAATAACTCTATCGAGGATATTAAAAGGGTTGAAGCCAGCGGAGCAACTCTGACTACCTATGAAAATATCGGTAAAAATCAGAATTACAGGTTGAATCTTTATGCTTCATATCGCCCATCAGGCAAACTCAACGTATATTTTAACGGAGGTGTAGGGTATAATAAACTGGAAGCAAATAGTGGTTATTCCATAACCAACGAAGGATTCAGTTACAGAGGTTCGTTTGGCGGACGATGGAGCCTGTGGAAAGACGGCTCAGTGAATGCTAACGCCGGGGTCTATTCTGCCTCTATCATGCTGCAGGGAAAATCTCCTTCATTTTTTTATACCAGCTTTGGTGCATCTCAATATCTGCTGAAACGCAAAATGATGCTGACCATCTCAACCTCCGATCCGTTCTGGTACAAAAAGAAATACTCCGGAAAATCGGAAGATATGACTTTCCGTTCAAATTATGAATACTCCTACCGTGCTCAAAATGTGCGTTTCAGTCTGACATACAATTTCGGAAAGATGGATTTCCAGGTGAAAAAAGCACGTCGTGGCATTCAGAATGACGATGTTAAAGAAGGAGGAAGCAATCAGACGGGAGGAACAGAACAAAAATAAACAACTTCATTTCTGGAATTGCCGCCCGGCTGGTAAGCGCATTCCAGAAATTTGAGGAAAAATAAATATAGAACAAACCCGGATTATTAATAGAGGAATTACTATTTCGATTTGTGTGTTAAGTGCCAGAAACCGCAGTTAGTGCATTTGTAAGCATGTATTTCCTTACTGACCCGGGTCTCGTTAATATATCGTATCATATCCTGAGCCTCTTCAAGTGAGTTGTACATTGTCTTCTTGCAGGGAAGCTCAATAGGATTTGTTCTTTTTAATCTTGTAAGTTTATATACCATATTGAAATCTCAACTCAGAACATTCTTTCGTTTCCAGACAGAATTTTAAGACAGTTCATCTGTAAAATTCCCGGTTTGCAAAATTAATAAAATCGATCAAAGTTTATTTTGTATGGTACTGCAACATGTTTATAGTTCAATCTTGACAGAATAACCTAATACATGATTTTTCGAATATGTCAAAGTAGAAATAGTATGCTCTAAATTTAATCTGAGATGCAGCTCTCTGCTTTTTCCTCCGTCTCTGTAACATAAAGCCTCATTTTAATAAAACCATACAATGAAAAAGATATTATGGTCACTTATAATTACATTATGTGTCAGCCTGAATTGTTACTGCCAGACATATTTCCCTTTTAACGCAGAGGATAAACAGTCATCAATTTTAGCGTATTGGTATAACTGTAAACCTGACTCCGTTTATGTAGACTCATTTAAGGAAACTATATATTTTAACTCAACACTTCAGATATATGGTCCGGTCGTCGCTGATTCCTTCAATGTTAAAATTGAAGTATTCCTTACTGATGGAACTAACGCGTATACCAAGAGTTTCCTGGTTAAAAAGCAATTATCTTCAAAGGAATATCAGGTCAGCATTAAAAACAATTATTTCCGGATCATGTCTTCCGTTGATGAATTAAGCAGCAATCCTGCAAGCATTAAAGTATCAATATCTTCTTCCGGCGTGCGTTTTGAAAAACTTATATCCTGCAGGTATCATAAAATATATGGACACATGACTGATTTCAAAGGAAATCCCTTAAGGTCATTTATTTCAGTCAAACCGGATGCATTTGAAGATGTAAGTGCCGTCTGGAGCGATGCTGACGGTTATTATGAAATAACCCTGCCGGAACGGACATATAACAATTTTTATGTAAATGATGGCAATTATAAAACAACCACCCTGGAAGCCTGGTCGTGGCATATGATTGTAGATGAAGACCTTAAACTTGATTATAAGATAGGAACCGGTGAAGTCTACAATTTAAATGTATGGCCAAACAATGGCGGATATAACTCGCTACTCCTTTCGTTTCGTCCAATGGTTTTAGGCGACCGGACAAATTCAAAGAGTAAGCAAATACTGAACGGCAAAGAGTTTAACCTGAACAATATTGCGCCTGACCTGAACATAAATGATTTGAATATTACAATAAACGGGGAAAAGGCTGAGATCTATTCCATTCAAAAATATTTTGAAACAGGCCGTGATGTTTCAATGCCTGCATATTTAGTACAAATACGGCGACTGGAACCCACATTCGGAAAACAAACTATCTGTGTTGAATATGACAAAACTGTTGAACAAATGGGCAGGAAAGTTTTCCAGAACAGCATGGGCTATTTCCAGTTCTACGTAAACTTTGACGGGAAATCAGCTTACAATTAACCCCTTTTCATTTTTTAATCTGGCCACGATGGACTTCCCTGAAAAATTATATTGATGAAACCACCATTTTGACAACTCTGATGGGTTTGCTCATTATTAATCAGATTATTTTAAACATAAATAATTAAATGGTTGCAAAACTAAATAATAAGTTATATATTTACTTCAGGTTTATGTTCTGTCAATAGTTTTGTAAGTCCTGTTTTAAAATGAAATGATAATTTTATCATTAATAATAATGCACCATTGTAATAACTTTTTAATACTTACCAAAATGAGAAAATATATATTGATTGTCTGCACCATTTTCGTAATGACAAGTTATATGTCAGCTCAGCAATATGAACCAGTGACCGTTAAGGCCGGAACAAAAGTTATTAGTTACTTCCCTCCCAGCAAAAGATATCTTTATCCGAATTTTACTGAAGGAAGTGTTATTTTAGATAATGGGAATTCGATTCCCAATATGATGAATTACAATATCCTGTCAGGTGAAATGGAGTTTCTGAAATCAAAGGACACTTTATTTATTGGCGATAAAAAGAATATTAAATCTATTGTTATAGCCCAGGATACATTTTTCTATTATAATGGTTATATGGAGATGATCCAAAATGGTAAGTTTAAAGTTTATTTAAGACAAACCGTCGAGCTTAAAGATATTCAAAAAGAAGGTGCATTTGGCACAATAAACAGAAGTTCAGCATCTGAGTCATATGGTTTTGTATTATCAGGTAACCGCTCACTTGACTTAACACCAACTGAGAATATAGTACTTCAGAGAGTATCAGACTATTTCTTTTCTCTGAGCGGGTATGATTTTATCCAGTTCACCAGGAGCAATGTTATGAAGAGCATTCCTACCAAGAAAGATAAAATCAAAAATTATCTGAAAACAAATAGCGTCAATTTTAACTCAAAGGAAGATCTTTTAAAGTTTTCTGTCTTTTTAAACAGTATCTTATAATAAATAATGACTATCGTCAATCATAAATACGATTTCACAAATAGCTTAAAAATCAATTTATTTACCCCAACCTCAAGGGGAGTAAATTGATTTTTTTCGCTCCCCATGGGGCCGGGGTAAACGAAAAAAATCAATGGGCTTTTATGTATGATTCCCGACACTCATTTAAAAATTTATTCAACAGTTTGATTATCTGAGCATTTGCATGTAAATCATGCCATCTGACTCTTACCTTGAGGAATGTATATCGAAAAGCACGATCCTTTTCCTTCCTCACTTGTAACGTTAATGTATCCGTTGTTCAGTCTGATAAACTCGTTGCACAGCAATAAACCCAGACCTGTTCCCCGCTCTGAAGTCTTTGAAAGGTTACGGCGATCGGCACGGATGTCGAACAGCTTGCTGATGTTTTCCTTGCTTATACCGACTCCGTTATCCTGAACATCGATACGTACATATTTCCCTTCCAACGAGCTGGTTAATTTTATTAATCCCCCGTTGCCTGTGAACTTGATTGCATTTGTCAGAATGTTTCTGATCATGGTATTGAGCATATCCCGGTCGGCCTTTACCAACAGATTGCTATCACACAGATTCTGTATGTTTATCTGTTTATCTGCAGCCATTTGCTTTAATAAGGCTAAAACGTCTTCAACTGACTCCCCAACAGGAAAATCCTGCAGGTTAACCTTTATTCCCTGACTTTGTGATTTGCTCCACTGCAGAAGGTTGTCAAGGAGGCCCAACAGACGTGTTGAAGATTCAAGTATCATTCCGGAATAGTTTTTGAACTGTTCTGCATCTCCGGGGTCTGTCTCAAGTCCCAGAGTTGCTATACTGACAATGGCCCCCAATGGATTTCGTATGTCGTGGGCAATGACCGAGGTCATCTTGTCTCTTGTCTGAATAACCTCCTGGAGTTCTTTGTTTGTCTGGTTGATAGTTTCATTCTTTTGCTTCAGAGCTCTGTTGATCGCTGAAATCTTGAACAGGAAGAAAACCGATGAAAGAATGAGCAGAAACAACAATACTATAGCTATAAATAATATTTTTGCACGTAAGTTTTGAGAATCTATTTCTTTTTGCTGAAGATCCAGCAGTTGCATTTTCTTCTGATTCTCATACTTTGCCTCTAATTCCTTTGTGTTCCTCAGAATCTGACTGTTATAAACAGTGTCCTGCCACTTTTTGCTCTCTTTCAGATAATCATAAGCGTCTTTATATCTCCCCTGGTTTTTAAGTACTTCCGATTTAAGCAGCAGCAGATTATTCGTCCACAAATTATGGCTCAGTTCATGGTGCAACTTTATCCCATTATCTATATAATATAATGCAGAGTCGTTCATCTGTCTATCCTTGTAATAATTGCCAAAACTCGCTGCCAAAACCAACTGGACTTCAGAATTATTATATTTTTTAGCAAGATATTGGGCTTTTTTGTATAAGATAAAAGCTGAATCCTTTTTCCCCAGTAAAAAATAATCGAAACCAAGGTTTAAATAGTTCGGAATCAGGCTTTTTTCATTTCCTATGATCTGGCATATTTTTATGGCACGGCGATAATGATCAAGTGCTTCATGATTGCCTTTTCCTCCCAATTCATCACAAATAATCCCAAGGTTGTTCAAACTTGTCAGCAAAGTCGTGGTGTCATGCTTGTTGTCAGCATAATTTTTTGCTACAAGAAAATACTTCTTTGCTTTGTTTAAATCTTTCATGTAATAAAATCCCCTGCCAAGGCTGGTTTGCACTCTGATAAAATCCTTTTCCAGTTTCAAAGAATCGTACATTTCTGATGCCCTGAGTAACTCAGATATTCCCAGTTCGGGATTTGTGGAATTCAGATGAGCCCTTCCCATTACAAAATAAGAATAAGCAATCCTTTTGAAGTTATCTGAATTATTAAATAATTTATTTGCCTTAAACGAATACTCAATTGCTTTGTCAATCTCGCTTTTAGCCAGACAACGAACTGATAATAAATGGTAATATTCTGCATATAACTGTTTATCAGTATTCTTATTTAAACATAAGGATGCCGAATCGAGATAGGCTACACCTTTTTCATCATCAACAGGTAGTATGTTTTTGGCTTGTTCCAGGTAAAATGCTATTTTTTTTTCGTCTTTGTCTGTATATTGATCAGATGTAGCATAAGCAGAAGCTTTAACAAGCAAAATAATTAAAGTCAGATAAATCCTCTTTTTCATGGTAAATAACTATCATGGTAAAAAACAAAAATAGGATAAAAAGTCGTTTTCAGGGGGAACATCCCAATCCTGAATTAAGTTTCCTATATACCGAAAAAATCCGGACAGGTTAAATTTATGGCTAAATACCAGAATTTGAAATTTAAAACTAAAGACCCTGTGTGTGACTCTTTCTTCCTTAATGACTTACATTTTCGACTTAACATAATGTCAGGTTCTGTTTTCAGGCTTGCCATCACCAAAAAAATACTATTAAACATGTTAATTTATTTATATCCGTAATATTTTTTCTGTAATACAACCTTATGACTGCTGGTGTAAGGAGATTGAATAGATCTGGCTCCGTTCATTCTGTTTATATTCCTTTGAAAAGAATATACCCTGTCTTCTGATCTGGCATATGAAGAGCAAAGTGAATGTGAACATGAAGTCAAAGCAACAGTACTTATAACAAGGAAGGCATAAATGGCCTTAATAATTAATTGTTTACTAATTCCCCCCATTTTTACATTTTTTTGATTTATTAATGATATAGCAATGGATATCAGATAATATCCCTAAACTCTAATTCCCGGTACAAAAATATTTTACGACCAAAAAATGGAACTATCCTGTATTACCCGATTATGAAAAACTAACACCTGAATTTTTGAAGTATGAATACCTGAATCAAACAAGTATTTTAAGCGTAATGCTTCATGCTGTACACTATTGGCACTCTGAGTGCGGCTAAGAATTCTCAATATTTTACCTGATTATTAATGAAAAAAGATTGTAATCAGTTAAGTTACCTGACCTATAAAAAAATGAAAGACATTCTTTTATCAATATATAACTGATTGTAAATTTTACTATTTTTATTCTGTAATCTTGATTTCTGAAACTACTAGTTGTGAAATGTTAGATTCCTAAAGTTTAAATTTAATTGAACAATCCATGAGAAAATTATTACTTTTCGTTGTTTGCTATATCTTCCTGGCGAATACATCAGAAGCTTAATGGCAAGAATCAAACAACGGCCTCAATGGTGCCAAGGTTAATTCTTTAGCTGTTGATCCCATAACTGGTTACATATTTGCGGGAACTTATGCTGCTGGTGTTGTCTTATCAACTGATAATGGCAATAATTGGACTTCTGTAAATAATGGAATACTTGGTCTGAATGTAGGTCCTATCGCCATAAACGAAGGTAATATTTTTGCAGGAAACCCTCAGGGAGTGTTTCTCTCCACTAATAATGGGAACAGTTGGACTTGTGTGAAAAAAGGACTAACTAACACTTATGTTGAGTCTTTAGCTATTATTGGAAGTAATATTTTTGCAGGAACATATGGAGGTGGTGTTTTCTTGTCGACCGATAACGGCAGTAATTGGACAGCTGTGAATAATGGTTTGACTAATTTAGTTATCCGTTCATTAACCAAAAGTGGAAACAATATTTTTGCAGGAACATTTGGAGGTGGTGTTTTCTTGTCAACCGACAACGGGAATAATTGGGCAGCTGTAAATAATGGATTAACCAATTTATATGTCACCTCTTTAACCATAAACGGAAGTAATATTTTTGCCGGAACAGGTGTTGCTGGTATTTTCATGTCCACTGATAATGGAAGTCATTGGACTGCCGTTAACAACGGATTGACAAATCCATTTATTTGTTCCTTAGCAGCAAATGGTAGCAGTGTTTTTGCCGGAACCGACAATGGCGTTTTTAAGTCAGCTGACAATGGAAGCAGTTGGAACGCTATGACAAATGGCTTAACGATGAATAATAATCTGACAAGTTTACAAACTCAAACTCTGGAAATAAGCGGAAGCAAGATTTTCGCAGGAACTTCTGATGCTGGGATTTTTCTGTCTACTGATGATGGAAGCAATTGGACTGCTGTGAATAATGGTTTAACTAATTTATATATCGAACATATAGTTATAAACGGGAGCAAAATTTTTGCAGGAGCTTGCGGTGTTGGAATTTTCCTGTCTTCTGACAATGGAAACAGCTGGAATACTATCAGTAATGGATTATCAAACATCTGGGTTACTGCTTTCGCTACAGACGGGGAAAATTTATTTGTCGGAACATCTGGAGGTCTTTTTATATCAACCGACAATGGAAACAGCTGGACTGCTGCAAATAATGGGTTAACTACATTATTTGTTGAAACCATAAACATCAGCGAAGGCCAGATATTTCTTGGAACTAATAATGGTGGTGTTTTTGTGTCCACTGACAATGGAGCAAACTGGACAGCTGTAAATAATGGTCTGACCAGTCCTCATATAAGATCTTCAGCTATAAATAATAGTGGTTTATTTGTCGGAACAGATGGTGGCGGAGTTTTCTTATCAACTGACAATGGTAGCAGTTGGACTGCTGTGAATAATGGTTTAACAAACTTATGTGTTATGTCTTTGGCAACAAGCGGAAGCAAAATTTTTGCAGGAACTTATGGTGACGGTCTTTTCTTGTCCACTGATAATGGAAGCAATTGGACCTCAGTGAATATTTATTCATCAGGACAAGTTGTTTTATCTTTAGCAACAAGAGGAAACTATATCTTTGAAGGAACCGGTAATGGTGTTTTCTTATCAAAAGATAATGGAAACAGCTGGGCCTCGATAAATACCGGACTATCTATACTGAGTATAAATTCCTTAGCTTTAAGCGATAATACTTTATATGCCGGGATCAATGGAGATGGCATCTGGAAACGGCCATTATCCGATTTTGGAATAACAACTGGTCTGAATGAAACGCAAAATTATGATATTAAAACATATCCGAATCCGGTAAATGACATTTTGTACCTTCAGGGTTTAAAAGAAAACACAAAGGTTTCAATAACAGATATTCAAGGTAAAAAAGTACTAGTAAATAATCCCGTAAATAATCAGATAGACGTAAGCCGTTTGAGAAAAGGTATTTATTTAATAGAATTCGAAACAAACCATATATTAACAACAAAAAAATTCATCAAAAAATAAAAACTCGATAGCTGAAGATCATATTAAATGCCTTAAAATCCTTCAGAAATAGTTACTTTTATGGGAATTTTAAGTACCTAAATTATAATGTTATGCAGACAAAACAGGAGAAAGCAGTAAGCTCTCATCAGTCAGGATTTAACTGTGCCCAGTCGGTTTTAACTGCCTTTTCAGATGAACTGAAATTTGATGATAAACTGGCGCTATGCATTTCATGCGGGTTTGGAGCCGGAATGGGACGACTTCAGAAGACCTGTGGCGCCGTGACCGGATCCTATATGGTCCTTGGAATTTATGCCTGTAAAAAGTATACCGATAATATCGAAAGAAAAGAGAAATCCTATGCACTGATACAACAATTCGATGAGAAATTCAGATCGATGTATAATACCACTGATTGTAAACCATTGCTGGGATGCAACTTAATGACCGAAGAAGGACGTCAGTTTGCCAGAGAGAATAACCTGTTTGAAATCCGGTGTAATAAATACATTGCCGATTCAATTACTATTGTTGAAGAACTGACCGGAAAATAATTTTTTAATGGAAATAAAACCATGGATCACAGCAGCCAGGCTTCATACTTTGCCACTGACTGTTTCAAATATCTTTTTGGGAACCATGATTGCCTGCAGTCAGGGAAAGTTCAGACTGAATATTTTTCTTTTAGGATTGGCAACCGCAATTCTTTTACAGGTTTTATCAAACTATGCCAACGACTATGGAGATTTCGTCAGCAAAGCCGATCAGAAACGTGTCAGTAAATTCGAACGATCACTACAAAGTGGAAAGATTACTCCAAAACAAATGCGGCGTATGCTGGCATTCATCGCTCTGCTTACTCTTATCACAGGAATCTCGCTGATTGCATCTGCAGGCCTTTCAGTTGGGACCATAACCGTTTTTCTTTCCACCGGTATATTATGCATAGTTGCTGCTTTTACCTACACCATGGGTAAAAAACCCTATGGTTACTCAGGCTTTGGAGATATTGCCGTTTTCATCTTTTTTGGAATAGTGGCTGTATGCGGAATTTATGTATTACATACCCGGGAATGGGACTGGCGTATATTACTCCCAGCTACCACCTTTGGCCTTTTCAGCACGGGGGTGCTGAATATCAACAACCTCCGCGATATAGAATCGGACCGTCTGTCAGGGAAATCATCGCTGATAGTGAAAATAGGTATTGAAAAAGGAAAAATCTATCACACCTGCCTGATACTTGTTGCACTCATATTGGGAATAGTATCATCCCTTCTCGACTACCACAGCATTTTTCAATTTATTTATCTGCTGACCTTCCCCTTCTTCATTAGGAACATCCGTAAAGTATCAGGTTTCAACCAGTCATCTATGCTTGATAATGAACTGAGGAATCTCTCGCTTACAATATTTTTTTATTCTCTCACTTACGGAATAGGGCTCATGTTATAGTATCCTTACTTATATAAGTCAGCCCGGTCTGTGGCTCAGTTTAGCTTATGAAACCAGATTATTCCCCGGAATCTCCCGGGAATCATAGGGGTAGAAATCGTTGATGCGACTAATACATATGTCGTTTTCATCATACAGAAAATGATAAAGAACAATTTATTACCTTCGTGTATTCAAATCCGGATCATCAAATCTCTTTCAGTTATGAAACGGGACAGACTTTTCAGATCGGCAAACAAATTGAATGCAAAGTCTTTTATGATCCTGCCGGTTTTGCTGTATGCTGAAATGCTGTTTGCCCAGGATCCGGCAAATTTTTCAGGGGAATGGGCTCTTGATAAGTTAAAAAGCAACGCAGGGGAAGGGATTTTTTTTGCAAAGGATAATGAAGAGATCCTTGATATTGATCAGGATTCGGTTTTTATAACTATTTGTAATACAATACGACAGAAAGAGAAAGATGATATTACAGTTGTAGACAGGTATAATTTGGACGGAAAAGAGTCGACGTTGCTGAATGATTCCAGGCCAATAATAACGGTTACAAGATGGTCGGAGAATAATAAGTTACTCACTATAATAACCAGCATGACTTCAGATGATTCAGAGTATGTAAGGGAGGATACATATTCATTATCTGATAACAGGAAAACTCTTACTATTCACTCTTTCTACAGGGATCCTCACGGAAATAAAAATATAATTAAGGTCTACAGGAAAAGATAAATTAAGGGAAAAACAAAAAAGATTAACGCCGTTTCAGGTTATGGGTATATTGATCATAGGATTATTGATATTGCTTAATGGGTTCTTTTCCCTTTCTGAGATTGCTCTTGTCTCAAGTAAAAGGGCAAAACTGGAACAGCTAAGGATTGATGGTAAAAAAGGGGCAAAGTCGGCTCTGAAACTGCTTGAAAACTCAGAGAACTTTCTATCGGCCGTTCAGGTTGGTATTACTATCATAAGTATTGTAACCGGAGTCTATGGTGGTATTAATATTGCTGACGACATAGCGCCTCTGTTCAGACAAGTGGGATTTCTGGAATCATCAGCCAATGAGATTGCCCTCATAGTCACCATATTGGTTATAACATATTTTTCTATTGTTTTTGGTGAGCTGGTCCCTAAAACAATTGCACTGAGTAATCCCGAAAAAGTTGCTCTCAGGATATCTCCTGTAATATATTATTTCAGCAAACTGTTCTACCCCTTCGTCAAGCTTCTTTCTGATTCAACAAATTTGTTTGACAGGATGATTGGCATTAAGAAACATACGGAGCAAATAACAGAATCTGAATTAAGACAGATGATAAAGATTGCATCAAATGAAGGGGTTATCGGAAAAGAACAGAATCTTATACATGAGAAGATCTTCTACTTCGCCGACAAAAAAGCAAAACATATAATGACCCATCGGATTGATGTAGAATGGATCGATATAACAGATCCTGATGAAATTATTAAATCTGTCATGGTAAAAACAAAGTACAGCAAGATCGTGGTTTGTAATGGAGGACTTGACAATTTTATCGGGATATTATATGTAAAAGACTATCTGTTAGCTCTGAACTCGGGAAATCCTTTAAAGATCTCTGAATTATTGGTAGCTCCGTTAATAGTTCCTGAAAATGTTGAAGCCCGCAGGGTAATAAAGCTGTTCAGGCAGAAGCAGATCCATTTTTGCGTTGTTGTTAATGAATATGGCAGTTTCGAGGGGATAATCACCTTACATAACATTATGGAAAATATCATTGGAGATATTCCTGAAGAAGGCGAACCCTATGAACCTGACATTTTCATCAGGGAAGATAAGTCTGCCCTTGTAAGCGGAGATGCTCCTGTGGAAATTCTTGAAGAAATCATTGAAGGATTTACAATCGACTTTGAGAAGACCGACTATTCAACCGTGGCTGGTTTTGTAATCAGCAACATTAACAAAATACCCCAGATAGGCGATAAGTTCGATTATTCCGGGTACCAGATCGAGATTGTCGACATCGATGGAAACAGGGTTGATAAAATACTTGTGAGAAAAAAAGAATAAGCTGAATTTACAAATAAATAAAAATGACAGAGTTTTCATCATTAACAAACGAGATCACCTCCCTGACCAGTACCTGGGAACCAAAACTGGCTTCTCTTCCTAATGAAGCTATCTCTCTCCGGAGAAACAGTCAGAACAGAACAATCAAACAGATAGTCGGACATCTTATCGACTCCGCATCAAACAATACCCACAGGATTGTCCATCTTCAGTACCAGTCTTCCCCGCTGACTTTCCCAAATTATGCAACCCTCGGAAACAACGACAGGTGGATAGCCATACAGAACTATCAGGACGAAGATTGGACAACATTGATCCAATTATGGAAGTATTCCATGCTTCACATTTGCCATGTGATAAACAATGTTAACCTCAGCAAACTGGAAAATGAATGGATTGCAGGGCCCGGAGAGATAGTGTCACTGAAATCAATGATCGTTGATTTCCCTAAACATTTTAAATTGCATCTTTCAGAAATTGACGACCTGATTAACAAAAATTCCTCAACAAAATAAAATGTTGCGGCTGCTGATCCGAATCAGGCCGCAACACTAATAAATGAATCCGCCTCTGAATTACTTTCTATTAATGAATCCTGCAATACTGCTGACCAGATCCTGGCTTACGGGTAAGTCAGGATTTGTATATGATGCCATATTTTCCTGCATGTCTCCCTGAATTATTTTAAAAATATGGTTCATATTTTTTATCACCACCATCTCTCCTTTTGGTGAAGCCGATTTAAGTATTTTAGCCTCTTCCAGATCAACCTGTATATCCTTATCCCCCTGGAGAATCATAACCGGACAGTCAAGTTTTCCTATCAATTCAGCGGGATCATATTTGAACCACGAAATCATATATGGCTGTACTGAAGGCCTGAAAAGAGACACTAACTGAAGTGGAAAATTTTTCACCCGGGACCCCTTCTTCAAACTATCAATTATTGTAACAGACTGTGTATAAAGTTCCGGGGGCAATTTAGGTGCCAGCTGCTTCTTAAGAACACTATCTGGTGAATTGCCCATTCCTGCCACCGAAATAAAACCTTTAGCCTTTGTTTTCTGAAGCGCCACCATTCCCACCAGTGACCCTTCACTATGTCCGACGATATAAATCTTCTTAAAACCCATATCTCTGAAGTACTTAATTAAAGAGACAACATCATCTGCATACTGTTCAAATGTAAGATCAGCTTCTTTAAGTCCCGGAATGGTGCTTTTGGCAATACCCCGTTTATCAAATCGTACCGTGGCAATGTTATTTTTAACAAGAGCCTCTGATAAATACCGGAGGCTGTTATTCTGTACCCTGGCCTGATTGCCGTTTAAGTCTGTCGGACCTGAGCCGGCTATAATTATTGCCAGCGGAGTATTTATTTTGCTGCCTGGTTTAGTTAGTACTGAGTGTATTTTGACTCCTTCTGACTGGACATAAATTGTATCTGTTACCTGTGCATTTGTAATTGTTACGAAACACAACAAGAATGAAACTACTATTAATGTTCTCATTTTATGAAAATTGTATAAATAAAAATTTTGAAAAAAGACTTGTGAATACTATGGAAATAATTAAAGAAGTTGTAAACAGAACAATTGACTTAGTGCCTTTAATATTTGCCGACACCTTGAAGGCATTGTAATTCAGAACAATAAGCCATACAGTCAACATTATGGTAATTACAATCAATATGATGGCAAATATCATGGTTGAAACTGATATGATAACCGGTTCTCCCTTTTGTAAATAAGTCCATAAAACATATTTCCCGAACCTGTCGATAGAACCGGAAAAACCTATGAACGAGGCCAACAGATAAGGGAACCGGGCAAGAGCCTGGGTCCCGAAGATGTCTACAACCCTGACAGAAGATTTTGAAAAGATAACTGCAGCCAGATAGAGAACTGTTGATAAAACCAGCCAGTTTGAAAAACCCAGAATAATAAGATACCATACTTTTAGTCCCGGAGCTGTTTTTACTGAAATAACATCAGGGAAATATGTATTACTGTAATATCCAATAACTGATGTCAGGAATATAATTAATATACCGGCTATAAGGGATGGGGCTCCGGCTATATATATAAAAGGATTAATAAGTCTCTTTATCATTGCTTATTGTTTTGAAGGTTTTGTATCTTGTTAATCAGGTCATCCAGCATATTTCTCACTGTCGGATAGCTCAACTTCAGCTTTTCGGCCATTATCTTAAGGCTTCCGCTGCATTTAATAAAGTCTAAAATAAAATCCTGCTCTTTTTTATCAAGCTTCAGCAACAATGGTAATTCAAATAATCCGGTGATGGTTGTCTGACAGGAGTCGCAGTATAAACTGTTTACTTTAAGTCCTGATTCGCAACCCGGGCATAATACTGGTAGTTTCTTGTCCATTTATTAAATTTCTTTTTGACAAATATAAAAACAATATTTAATATTATGAATATATAATTTAATTATATTAATTTATGTTTTAATTTTATTTATAAATGCCAAAGGTCATATGATTAAATTCATTATGACTTTGCCGGGTTCCGGTTCAAAGTTTTTCCCGGCCCCAGGAATAGTGAAGAACCGGTCCCGGTAAATCGGAAGAGCCTGTTACATTCAAAATCAATATAAATCTTCAATGCAGTATGGAGTAAACAAATTGATTTTCAAGCGATAATATGAAGATCCACCATTATTTTAAAATAGAGAATCCACCGAATATTATTTTGATAAGGGGGGAAATAGGGTATTTGCTACTATGAGGATCTTATTAAATAAAGTAATTTAATTAAAAAATGGGCAAGGTCATTTCTGCAGTTACAATAATGATGCTTTTAGCATTCTCAGATGTTGAACTTTATAAGGACGGAAATTACATCGGTTCTTCCCGGTCTGTTTATATCAGCGAACCATATTATGGTTTTGTAAGAATTGCCGTTGAAAACCAAAAGATTAGAAACGTAGAATTCTTCATACGTGATTCTTTAAGACATGAAATTTTTGATGACAGGTACGAAAGGTATTTTGCCGGAAACGAAAATTATATAGCTCAGTGCAGGAACGACTGGAAAGGTATTCAATCGTATCCCGACAGTTTATTAAAATACCAGGATCTCAATAAGGTAGATGTTATCAGTGGAGCTACATGGTCATATAATATATTCAAGGCTTCGGCAAAAAAAGCATTGTCAGCAGCAGCGAATGCAAAATGATGAACTTTTTCTCCTCACTGATTTGAAATCTGTAATATTCAGAGTCTCATTGGGATAATAGTTAGTATCTTTGCATATGTAAAAGAGGAGGTAAAAAATGGACCTGTCATCGCCCTTTGTAATTACTATCAGCCGGCAGCTCGGAAGCGGAGGTGCATATCTTGGACAGCAATTGTCCAGGAAACTGAATATCCATTATGCCGATCGTGAGATCATCACCAAAGCAGCTGAACAACTTTCTGTTCTTGAAGAAAAGGTGGATTCACGAAATGAAAAGGTACAATCATTCTGGAGCTCTTTCCTTCAGTTCAGTGCTTTTGCCCCTGATGTATATATCCCTCAAAAAATAATGGAACCCACAGATTATGAATTATTCACAATACAATCGGAAATAATAAAACGCATTGCCCGGGAACATTCTGCAGTTATCATTGGCCGGTGTGGTTTTCATCTCTTCCGTGATCATCCTAATCACCTAAGTATATTCCTCCATGCCGGTATCGCATTCCGTAAAAGCAGAATCAGGAATCTGTATAATGTGTCGGATGAAACTGCTGCTAAAATGATTGCCGAAAGCGACAAAGGGAGAGCGTTGTATTGCAAGACATTCACAGGAAAAGAGTGGACCGATGCAAAAAATTACGACATCTCATTGGACACAGAAAAAACAGGGATTGAAAACGCTGTTGAACTTATCTTATATTATCTGAACCATAAAACATTAAACTATTGATCATTATTACGTCTGATCTGCTTTGATCATCCTGCCGTCTCCTGTTTTCTCAGCAACTTCTATAACCGGAGAACCATGGTAATAGATATTCCCGGGTCCTCATATAAAAGCTTTTATCTTGTAAGAAGCATTGAAAACAATATGATAAAGCAGAATAATACTTTCTTAAAAAGTAATTGAATATGGAAGGCAAATATAGAAATTAGTATCTGTTCTTAATTCCTGTATTGTAACCTGTACAAGTTTTGACAGTTGATGAGTTGACCTCTTGTAGTTTTTTTAAAAAAAAAATTTATGACTCCCATGATTTTGTAAGCAGATGAATTATGAACTTTCAATCCCTGGTTTGAAACTAATAATGACTTGCCAGTGTATATGACTTCTCCCTGATGAATAGCGTTTAAGACATTTTCTAATTTCTACCTCAATGCTTATGTTCTGATATAAAATTTCATTATGAGTAGAAAATAATTATAAATTGTAGCCCGAAAATTTTCTATATATGAAGCAGTTCAATTATAAAATATCATCCATCAAGGCTTTAATTGGTATTCTTAATTCAGACGAGATAACTGCATTTCACGATTGTGAATCTCAGTTTATTCAGATCTATTCTGCAAATACCAATAGTGAATGGTATCAGTTGTCAGGTAATGCCATAAGAAGTGTTTTTCCTTCGGCTGTTATTGTTGGGGCCACATCTGTCGGAGAAATTATTGACGGAAAGATATCAACAGAATCCACAGTAGTATTATTCTCTTTCTTTGAAAGCTCTTCAATAAGTTTATTCTCGTATGAATGTCTGTCAGGAGAGGAAGAAAAAATTGCAGACACATTAAATAAAGATGTTGAATCCCTGAATACTAAAGTTCAGGGAATGTTATTGCTTTCGACCCCCATCAGCATTAATGCCGGAGCTCTTTTTAACAGGTTTACATCTTCCGGTTTAGGCTATCCTGTTTTCGGGGGCGGTGCAGGTGATTATGCAAATAAACGAGACTCACTCATATATGATGGGTTTCACTCATTCAAACAAGGTGTTATTTCTGTTGTCTTTTCAGGAGACAATCTTTCTGTTGAAGCTCTCACATACCTTGGTTGGAATCCGTTGAGTGAAGAGATGACAATAACAGAAACTGACAATCTATCGATCAGGACCATTGATAATAAGCCGGCATTCTCAGTTTACGAGAGATTTTTAGGTATTAAAGCCGATGATAACTTTTTTCAGAACTGTCTTGAATTTCCACTTCTTATCGTTAGAGATGGACAGGAAATTGCCAGGATACCATTTTTTGCTGATAAGGATACAGGGGCACTCCGGCTTGTAGCAGATGTCCGGCCAGGAGAAAAGTTCAGGATAGGTTATGGTAATCCGCAAATTATCATATCGGAATCCATGCATATTCAAAGTAAGATGCTTGATTTCCAGCCTGAGGCTATCTTTTTATACACCTGTCTCTGCAGGCGGTTTCTTATGCAGGATGAAGTAAACCTTGAAACAAGACCATTTAACATTATAGCTCCGACATCAGGCTTTTATACTTTTTGCGAATTTTTTGCCAATGGAGCTTCCAGATCGATGTTAAATTCCACAATGGTTGCAGTAGGTTTCCGCGAAAAGGCCAAAGTCAAAGAACCTTTGCACATTGATTTGATACAGAGAGCTATAGCTTACCATAATCCGGATCCTTATGCAAATAAGCACACCAGGATTCTCTCACAGTTATTATATTTTATTAATGTTATAATTAAAGAACTTGAAGAAAAGAATCTGGCATTGGGATCGGTAAATGCGGAAAAAGACAAATACTTCTCAATCCTTGCCCATGATTTGCGGGGACCTCTCAGCACTTTTGTTGCCTCAACCCAGATAATTAACGAAGATATCATGAACATGGAACTAAAGGAGATCAAGGAGATTACTCTCGGTATGAAAGCATCAGCGGCAAACATATACGAGCTTCTTGAAAACCTGCTTGAATGGTCGACAATATCGAGGGGCGGACTAGATTTCAATCCAGGGAGATATAATCTTAAAAAAATCACCAAATCATGTTTTGATCTATTTGCTGAATCAGCATTTAAAAAGAATATTCTAATAACAATAAATATTGATGATGATATTGAAGTTCTTACTGATATCCATATATTTAACACTGTTTTTCGTAACCTCATTATAAATGCAATAAAATTTACTCCAAAAGGTGGTAAGATTGATATCACTGCGGTCGTAAACAGTGAAAACCAGGTTGAATTCAAAATTAAAGATACAGGTATTGGCATACCGAAAATACTTATCAACAACCTGTTTAAGTTAAGTGAGAGAACCAACCGGAGGGGGACCGATGGTGAACCCAGCACAGGACTTGGGTTATTGCTCTGCAAAGAACTTATTAAGAAAAACAACGGTGAGATTTTGGTTGAAAGTGAAGAGGGAAAAGGGAGCATCTTCAGTTTCACATTGCCCGGAAGTAGACAGGAAGAAAAAGTGTCTGTGCCCATTGGTGACAAGATTGAAGAGTAAAAAACAATTAATTAATACTATTTTTGGGGAAGCTAAACAGAACATGGCAAAATGTTACATTTACCTGCACTCATAATCGATCTGGCACTTATTCTTGGTGCTGCAGCTGTAGTAACTCTTCTTTTTAAAAAATTAAAGCAGCCCGTAGTTCTTGGGTATATTATTGCCGGGTTGTTGGTGGGGCCACATCTAAAACTATTTCCTACTGTTGTTGAATTAGAGACAATTAAAACCTGGGCAGATATTGGTGTCATATTCCTGTTATTTGGACTTGGCCTCCAGTTCAGCTTTAAAAAACTTCTGAAAGTTGGCAGTGTGGCTCTAATAACATCACTTATTGAAGTAACGCTTACCATGTGCCTGGGTTATGGTGTTGGCCGGCTGCTTGGCTGGAGTTCCATGGACAGTCTGTTTCTGGGAGGTATTCTTGCCATAGCCTCAACAACAATCATAATCAGGGCCTTTGATGAGATGGGCGTAAGAAATCATAAGTTTGCCGGTATAGTAACCGGTGTCCTGGTCATTGAAGACCTGGTTGCTGTTTTACTGTTGGTTTTACTATCGACAGTTGCTGTCAGCAAATCGTTTGCAGGAGAAGAGCTGGTAATGTCAGTCCTGAAACTTGCTTTCTTCCTGGTATTATGGTTCGTTTCCGGAATATTCTTCCTGCCTACTCTTTTTAAAAGACTGCGCTCATTGCTCAGTGAAGAGACTTTACTTATCATATCACTGGCATTATGCTTTTTAATGGTTTTGCTGGCAACATATGCTGGTTTTTCATCAGCTCTCGGGGCATTCATCATGGGATCTATTTTAGCCGAGACAACAAAGGCAGAAAAAATAGAAAATCTGACCTCGTCAGTCAAAACTCTTTTTGGTGCGATCTTTTTCGTTTCGGTTGGTATGCTGATTGACCCTCAAATGCTGATTCAACACGCTGTCCCTATTATTGCTGCCACCTTTGTACTGATTTTTGGAAAACCTTTCTTCGTGACTATAGGTGTTCTTTTATCAGGACAACCTCTTAAAATAGCTGTTCAATCAGGTATGAGCCTTTCACAGATCGGTGAGTTTTCATTTATCATTGCCGGACTCGGACTTACATTGAACGTGACAAGCGATTTCCTGTATCCGGTAGCTGTCGCAGTATCTGTTCTTACAACCTTTACAACTCCTTTTATGATCCGTCTGTCTGAACCTGCCTATAAAAAGATTGACAGTATCATGCCAAAAAAGTGGAAGAGCTCACTTGATGCATATAGCGTTGGCGCTCAGAATATTACAGAAATAAGTGACTGGAAAAAAGTACTCCGATACTATTTTGTCGATGTAATAATTTTTTCTGTCATCATCATTACCATATTCTTACTGAGTTCAAAATATATAGCACCTCTTTTCTTACAATCACACTGGTATAAGCTTATCACGGTAACAATCACACTTTTAATATTGTCCCCATTCCTATGGGCACTTGCATTTCGAAGGACCCATCGTGAAGCCTATACTAATGTCTGGATGAAATCCACTCATCGTGGTCCGCTTATCGCCTTGATGTTATCAAGAATGCTGCTGGCTGTTTTCTATATCGGGATGCTGTTCAACCGCTGGTATTCACCATGGGTAGCACTTGTTGGTGTTATTGTTGCCACATTTATACTTCTGTTAAACTCAGGCAGGATAAGAAGATTCTATGGAAGAATTGAGGAAAGGTTCATGTCCAATCTGAATGCGCGCGAAAAAGAGGCTGCTAAACAGCTTACACCATGGGATACTCATATAACTACATTTGAGCTTAGCGAAAGATCGCCTTACGTAGGAAAGACATTGCTTGAATCAATGATAAGAGAAGAGTTCGGAGTGAATATAGTCGCAATTCAACGTGGCGATTACATATTAAATGTTCCCGCCAGGGAGAATCATTTATATCCTCACGATAAGCTATCAGTGATTGGGACAGACGAACAGATAGAAAAATTCAGGTTATACCTCGAGTCGTCAGAAAGCAAATATGCCAGGTCAAATACAGAACAGGAGGTGTCTCTTCATCACTTTACAATAAGTAAAAACTCGATCCTTATCGGCAAAAACATACGCGAATCATCAATCCGCGAAAGAACAAAAGGATTAGTGGTCGGGGTTGAGAGAAATGGCAGACGTATCTTAAATCCTGAATCAGATCTTGTTTTTGAACTGGATGATAAAATATGGATCGTTGGAAACGAAAAACGTCTGCATGTTTTGCTTAAAGATCTGGCTGGTTGAAAATTACATTAACTCAATTAATCTGAAATGAGGAATTTTATTTTATCCATTATTGTCATAATCGGAGTACTGACATTTTCGGGATGTTATCATAACAATATTAGATCCCGTCTCACATCAGACAATAATACTGTGTCGCAAGACACTATGTTGAAGATCTACGGGGAAATAAAAACGCCTTATAAGTACGGGGTTGTGCTAAAGCATCCCGATTCAACAAAATATGTTGACAGCCCTACAATATTCCGTGAAAATGATGTCTGGTACATGACCTATATAGTTTTTGATGGTCAGGGATATGAAACATGGCTTGCCGAAAGCAATGATCTGCTTAAGTGGAATACAAAAGGGAAAATTCTCCCGTTTACCAAAGACACATGGGATATGAACCAGAAAGCAGGTTATGTATCATTGGTTGATTTTAACTGGGGAGGAAGTTGTAATGTTGAGAAGATTCAGGGTAAATACTGGATGTCATATCTGGGTGGTAACACAGAAGGCTATGAAGCCGGAGTCCTTGGTGTCGGAATTGCCAGTTCAGACAACCTTATCAATGCAACCGAATGGGACAGGATCAGCAAACCTGTGTTAATGCCAAAAGACAAAGACTCAAGGTGGTTCGAAAACAAAACAATATATAAAAGTCTGGTAATACACGATAATGCCAATCTGACCGGCCATCCTTTTGTGATGTACTACAATGCAAAGGGCGATACAGCCGACTATGAGAGTATCGGCATGGCAGTATCAGACGATATGGTCTCATGGAAACGATATGGTGATAATCCGGTAATAACGCGTCATAAAGGGATCTGCGGTGATGCACAAATTGTTAAGATCAACAATGTCTATGTGATGTTCTATTTCGGAGCGTTCTGGAAACCTGGCGCTTTCGAAAGGTTTGCATGCTCGTATGACCTTGTCAACTGGACCGAATGGGAAGGAGAAGATCTGATAGCTCCTTCGGAGGATTATGATAAAGATTTTGCTCATAAACCATGGGTAATAAAATGGAACGGCACTGTCTATCATTTTTATACAGCCGTAGGAAAACAAGGCAGGGTTATTGCCCTTGCAACATCAAAAGATCTGACAAAATAGCCTAAACTAAAAACCTAAAGCTTTCAATAATGTCGCAAATTATTAACCGGAGGAAATTTTTTAAAGAGACCTCATTTTCAGCAGCTGGTATAATGCTTGCAAGCCAGATGAAAGTATTATTACCAGAAGAAAAAACTAAAACTGCATATAGCAGCATAATGAACGAGGTTCTGAGGTACAGGAAGATTGATGCCCACGAGCATGTCTCACTTGATTTCCCTGTTGAGACTATTATAGATTTTGCTGATCGCCTTGGTATAGAAAAACTGGCTGTTTCAAGGCCAATAGCAGCAGGGGTCGAAAAAGAATCCAAGCCTGAGGATTTCAGGAAATGTAATGATCTTGTTCTAAAGGCCATCAAACAATATCCAGGCCGATTCCTCGGGATGGTATACATAAATCCTATATATGGAAAAGAATCTCTCGAAGAGATAAACAGATGCATTGATCAGGGGATGGTAGGTTTAAAGGTATATAATCAGGTAAAAATCAACGATCCACTCTTCTACCCTATAATTGAAAAATTCATTGACCTGAAGATGATCATCCTTATGCATGCTCATTGCGGAATAGGCGTTGGGGGTAAAAGGACCAAATACGGGAATGTTCAGCCTAACGCCTCGGTGCCGGAAGACTTTATCGATGCTGCAACACGATATCCCGAAGCAATGTTTCAGTACGCTCATACAGGCGGTGGAGGCGATTGGGAATATGAATGCAAAGCACTTAAAGACTTCCCGAATATTTATGTCGACACTTCTGGCAGCAATAACGAAGCAAATATGATTGACTTTGCACTTAAGTACCTTGGGGAAGACAGATTGTTCTTTGGAACTGACGGCTCTTTCTATCAGGGTGTTGGAACTATTCTCGCATCAAAAATGACCGATGTCCAGAAGAAAAAAATCTTTTTTGAAAATTTTAATAACATATTAAAAAAGGCCGGAAATAATGTTGATTGATATTAATGCCAATGTAGGCCACTGGCCTTTTCAGCAGACAAACTGTAATACCTGCAAAGAGTTACTCGAAAGGATGGATAGTTACAAAGTTGATTTCTCCTGTGTAAGCAACATGAATGGAATCTTCTATAAAAACACTCAGTCTTCAAATGAAGAACTGTACAATGAAATAATGTCTGACAGCCGTTTTCGCAAACGAATGATTCCCTTTGCTATTATAAACCCTATTTATGCAGGCTGGAAGAATGATCTTGATGTTTGTGCTTCCCGGATGGGGATGAAAGGAATCCGTCTCTACCCTCTTTATCACGATTATGAGCTGACTGATCCTTCATGCATTGAACTCGTGAAAAGCGCACGAGACAGGGGCCTGATAGTGGCTTTTACCATACGCATGGTCGACAGCAGGCCACGGGCATGGATGGACTTAAGCAAAGAATGGAGCCTGAAAGATGTCATCCCAATAATTAAAGAAGTACCGGATGCAAAATACATGATACTGAATATTTCAAGTGGAGTTTATCTTGGTGAAGAAGATACAAAGCTAATTACAGGTTCGAATGTTTTATTTGATACCTCCGGAAAGAATTTATATGACCTGGACGGACTGATGACCAAATATGGAAAAGAAATGTTTGCTTTCGGTTCTCATTCTCCGATTCTCGATTATGTTACCGGCATGCTACGTATTGAGTCGCTCAGAGACAATGAAGCTGATAGTGCAACCAGGGAACTCTTAAGATCCGGAAATGCAAAGAAATTCCTTGGAATGTAGAAATAATCTTTTTATCTGAAAATTCCATCTGCAACTTAATGAAGGAGATAGCTGAAATAATTTTTGAAAACGATAAAGGAGAGATCCTTCTTTATTTACGCGATAATAAGCCGGATATCCCGTTCCCGGATTACTGGGATCTGATAGGAGGCCACCTTGAGGAAGGAGAAACACCCGAGGAAGCATTGGTGCGGGAAGTAAAGGAGGAGTTGAACATTGATCTTGTTGAGTATACTTTTTATAAAAGATATGAATGCCTGACAGGAGATGCTTATCCCAACATTAAATATGTCTATTCCGGTCATATAAATCTGCCGATAGAAGAGATCACACTTCTGGAGGGTGATCATCCTCAGTTTTTTACCAGAGATGAGATTCCAAATGTTAAATTTGCCAATATTCTCAAATCGATAGTGATGGATTATATTAATGATCATAAATAATTATTGAAATAGTCGCCGTAGTTTTGTTCTTTTACAAATTCTTTAAGCAATAACAGATGATGAGAATCACTACTATTCCATGTTTAGCTATTCTTATTCTGTCGTCGTGCCAGACAGGAACGAAAGAGAATGAAAATGTTCCCTCAGAACAATATAACATGAAATTTACACAGCTTGCTGAAACATGGGATGAAGCAATCCCGCTTGGAGACGGCATGCTCGGAGCCCTGGTCTGGGAAAAGGACAAGAAACTTCGCCTTTCGATGGACAGAGCCGACCTTTGGGATCTCAGACCTATGGAAAACTTCAATAAACCCGAATGGAGATATTCATGGGTAAAGGAACAGTGGCAAAAGAAAAACTATTCAAAGGTTCAGGAACTGTTTGATCTCCCTTACGATCAGGATCCTGCCCCATCGAAGATACCGGGCGGAGCCCTGGAATTTAATACTTCGTCATTAGGTGAAGTTGAGTCAGCAGAGCTGAATTTGCATAATGCACTTTGTGAAGTTAAATGGAAAAACGGGACCACTCTCGAGACATTTGTTAATGCTGAAAAGCCTGTTGGCTGGTTCCGCTTTAAAGGTTTAAAAAACGGAATAGCCCCTGAGCTTTTACCTCCGGCTTATAATGTTGAAGGAAAATCAGAAGCGGAAAATCCTGTAACAGGCCAGGATCTCAGGCGTTTGCAATATCCCATGGGCGAAGTAATAAAGTCGGACCATTCAATAACATACAATCAGAAAGGATGGGGAGGATTTCAATATCAGATAACTGTACGCTGGAAACAGCAGGATGATACCTTTGAAGGCTGTTGGAGCATCAGCTCGGAATTTCCTGGTTGGGAAAAACAGGTTAATGCAGAAGACCAGACAAAAACAGCAATGAATGACGGGTTTCTTGCCCAGTTTGAAAAACATCAGGCATGGTGGGAGAATTATTGGTCACAATCCGGTATTTCTATTCCCGATACACTACTGAATAAGCAATGGTATCTCGAAATGTACAAGCTTGGGGCTGCAACAGGAAACGGAGCTCCTCCCATCTCTCTCCAGGCCATCTGGACAGCAGACAACGGAAAGCTTCCTCCATGGAAGGGTGATTTTCACAATGATCTTAATACACAGCTGAGTTATTGGCCGGCTTACAGCTCAAATCATTTAACTCAGGAAAACGGATTTATTGAATGGTTGCAAAAGAATAAACCTGAATTTGAAAAATATACCCAAAAATATTTCGGTGTTTCCGGTTTAAATGCTCCCGGTGTTGTAACCCTCACAGGGCAGCCTATGGGCGGATGGATCCAGTATTCCCTCGGACCGACCGTCGCAGCATGGCTCGGGCATCACTATTACCTCCACTGGCGCTATTCAATGGACAGGGATTTTCTTGAGAAAGAGGCCTATCCATGGATCAGAGAAGTAGCTGTATTCCTTGACCGGATATCAGTAACAGATGAGAAAGGGCTGAGGAAGTTACCATTAAGTTCAAGCCCCGAGATATTTGACAATTCCCGTGAGGCATGGTTCCCGGAAATGACAAATTTCGACCTGGGACTTGTAAGATGGACATTTGAAAAAGCTGCTGAACTGGCTGGCGAGCTTGGAAAAAATGATGAATCAAAAAAATGGAATGAGGTATTGTCTCAATGGCCTAAGTATGATATTGATCCGCAATCAGGTTTCACTTATGCCAAAGGATTCCCCTATAATCAGTCGCACAGACATTTTTCGCATCTCATAGCATTCCACCCGCTCGGGCTGGTTGACTGGTCGAAAGGAGAAAAAGATCAGCAGATAATCAGATCGACCATTTCAACACTCGACTCAATAGGCCCCGACTGGTGGTGCGGTTATTCGTACAGCTGGCTGGGAAATATCAAGGCACGTGCCTTCGATGGCAAAGGTGCCGCTGAAGCTTTACGTATATTTGCGAACGATTTCTGCCTGAAAAACAGCTTCCATGCAAACGGAGACCAGTCTAAAACAGGAAAATCAAAATTCACTTATCGTCCTTTTACCCTGGAAGGTAACTTTGCCTTTGCCTCAGGAGTACAGGAGATGCTTATCCAGAGCCATACAGGAACAGTCAGACTGTTTCCGGCAATACCTGCAGAATGGAAAGAGGTAAGCTTCGACAGACTGCGCACCGAAGGAGCCTTTCTTGTCTCAGCCAGGATGGAAAAAGGAGATGTCACTAAAGTAGACATCACCTCCGAAAAAGGTGGAAAATTAAAAATATTAAATCCTTTTAAAAACAATGACTTCAAGTGCTCATCTGCGTATGAGACGACAGATAATATTTTGTTGATCACAACGGTACCCGGACAGAAAATAAGTTTTAAAAGATAAATGAAAGGTGATAATTTGAATACAGAATTACGAAAAACATCTCAGGCTCTTCTGCCGGTCATTAAAACAACACCTGCAAAGGGGAGATACGATATCTATCCTGCATCTCATCTTGAAGATAATCAGATATATGAAGGGTATGAATCGCTGGCTGATGCTATGATTGACCAGAAAAATGTGATCATTGACGGATTCGGCGGTGTTTTCTTTGACCTTTTCCGTGAGAAGCTGGAAGAAGTAATAAAAGCACACGGATTAAGAACATCCTGGATAAAAACTTCTGACTATTTGAAATCAGAGGAGATCATTGACAAAATGATTGTCCCTTTCATTGGTGGCGATGACCCGATCTTTGGCAAACGGACAGATCTGAATATTGAAGACTTTTTTGATATCGGACGACTTCAGACAGCATCACCTGATTATGATGCAGATATTAATTTTATCATCGGTCCAGGGGCATCACTTGCCGGATGGAAAGGCTTGCTTATATATATCGACCTTCCGAAGAACGAAATGCAGTTCAGATCACGGGCAGGAGCCATTACAAACCTGGGAGCATCTTCTCCATGTGATCCCAAAGCCATGTACAAACGGTTCTATTTTATCGACTGGATCGTGCTGAACAGGCATAAGCAAACAATTCTGACAAAGGTCGATATAATTGTCGACTCACAGCGACCTGATGTGCCTGTCTGGATCAGAGGAGATGTTTTAAGGCAGGCTTTATGGACAGAGAGTCACAATGTTTTCAGGGTAAGACCATGGTTTGAACCCGGAGTGTGGGGCGGAACATGGATAAAGGATCATATTGAGGGTCTTAACAAAAATGTGACCAATTATGCCTGGTCTTTCGAACTGATAGTTCCGGAAAACGGTCTTCTTTTTGAAAGTTCAGGAAAGATGCTTGAAGTATCTTTCGACAGCCTTATGTTCCTTCAGGGCGAGGCTGTTCTTGGTGATTGTCATAAACGGTTTGGCACAGAATTTCCAATCCGCTTTGACTTTCTCGATACATTCGACGGGGGCAACCTGTCAATACAATGCCATCCGAGGCCTGAATACACCAAAACTCATTTCGGTGAAGATTTTACCCAGGAAGAGACCTACTACATTCTCGATACCAAAGACAATGCAGTTGTATATCTGGGCTTTCAGGACGATATCAACACACAGGAATTCAGAAATGAACTTGAAGCAAGTTTTCGCGATTCCAAAACCATCGATATTGAACGGTTTGTTCAAAAACATGATGCATTAAAACATGATCTGTTCCTCATCCCTTATGGCACAATACATGGATCGGGAAAGAATAATCTTGTTCTGGAAATCAGCTCAACCCCATACATCTTTACTTTTAAGATGTACGACTGGCAGCGTAAGGATCTTGACGGGAAGCCGCGTCCGATAAATATTGACAGGGGGATGGAGAATCTCTTCTTCGACAGGAAAGGAAAATATGTAAAGGAAAAACTGATTTCAAAACCGGTGCTTTTAGACAAGGGTGAGGACTGGGAACTATACCACCTGCCGACGCATGAGACTCACCTTTATGATGTTCATCAGTTCCATATCAAAAGTACTGTTGAAGTCAAAACTGAAAATAAATGTCATGTCCTGAGCCTGGTGGAAGGCACCTCTGTTATTGTTGAAACAAAGAATGGCCAGTCGCAGGAGTTCAGCTATGCAGAAACATTTGTGATCCCTGCAGCGGCAGGAAGTTACAGGATAATCAACAAATCAGATAATAAAGCTGTGGTTATTAAAGCATTTGTGAAATAAATAAATTCTAAAACATTGAAAAACAAATTTCTTAACTTGGTTTTTGTGATGCTGGTGACATTCTGTCTGAATGCAGAATCGCAACTTAAACAGGATGATTCGCAGCGTAATATTTTATCAAGGGACAATCTGAAATTTCTGGAAGGGTTGGCAAGAGATGTCGTTGACAGTTCAAGAATCTATCCCGGACAGATAATCTCTTCTGACTTTGGCCCGAACAGTACAGGAGGAGTCCTCATCAGACCAGGCGGCCGGAGTTGCTATCCGTCATTCTGGATCCGCGATTATGCAATGTCGCTTGAATCGGGGTTTATCAGCAGCGAAGAACAAAAACATATGCTAATTTTAACTGCCTCAACTCAATGCGATCAGCCATGGATCACACAAGGCGGAAGTATGATTCCTTTTGGTGCAATTGCTGATCATATTTGTATCGACGACAAAAAGCCGATATACTTTCCGGGGACCTACAGCTACGTCGCCCAGGGAAACAAGGTTTTCGGTATGGTGCCTCCGTATGACGACCAGTTTTTCTTTATTCACATGGCATATTATTATGTTACATCTGCTGAAGATCCATACTTTTTAATCAATGAAATAAATGGCATCCGCCTTATCGACAGACTTGAATTTTCTTTCAGGGTGCCTCCTTCAAGACAAAACAATCACATTGTTTATACCACAGGTGAGTTCAGAGGAGTTGACTTTGGATTCCGTGATGTAATAGAAATTACGGGAGATCTGTGTTTTACATCAATCCTTAAATACAGGGCCGCAAAGGAACTTTCAGAAATGTATGACCTGCTCAAGGATTCTGCTAAAGCAGATAAATACAGGTTAATTGCAGAAAAGATAAGAAGAGCCATTCCCGATTTGTTCCTTGACCAGAGAGGAATGCTGGTTGCATCTACAGGAAAAAGCAGACAGCCTGACGTTTGGGGAACTGCCCTTGCTGTGTATCTGAATATTCTGAATGAAAATAACAGCCAGATGGCCTGCCGTACTTTAGCCGATGCTTATGAAAAGGGAACTCTGTCATATAAAGGGAATATACGTCATATCCTGACAAGTGATGATTTTAACGATACAACTGCATGGGAAACATCCATGGCTAAAAAGGACACCTATCAAAATGGCGCTTACTGGGGTACTCCGACCGGTTGGGTATGCTATTCCATAGCTAAAGCTGACCTGGCACTGGCCCAGAAACTGGCAAATGAATACATCGACGACCTTCGCGAAAACGATTTCCGTAAAGGACCTTCATTCGGAGCTCCCTATGAATGTTTTCATTCGTCAGGGAACCGGCAGAATCCTGTTTATATGACTACAGTTACCTGCCCCTATATAGTATTTAAGCTAAAAAACTCTGTGTTAATGAATCCAATGGGAAAATAGAATAACGGTACAAGATCTTTTATTAATTCCCGATTATCAACATATTACTTGTAATGCTCATCTTTAAGCTTTAATGACAGAAATCCTTCCGGCATAGGCGATTTTAAGGTGAGTGTTTCTCCGGTTGCAGGATGCGGAAACGAAAGATAATACGCATGTAGTCTTATACGGCGCACAAATTCAGCGGAAGCTCCATATTTACGGTCGCCAACTATCGGACAGCCAATATCCGAAAGATGGACTCTTATCTGGTTTTTCCGGCCGGTTTCAATTTTAATGTCCAGAAGGGTATTCTTATTCACCTGTTTAATAGTTGTATAATGAGTGATGGCAAACTTGGCTTTTTCACTCTCTTTGGCTGAATGCATTTTCAACGATTTATCTTCAACAAGCCAGCTCTTTATTGTCCCTTCAGGTTCTTTCGGGGTTCCTTCGACCAGTGCATAATAATGTTTTTCTGTCTCTTTCCAGTTTTCTTTGAGATTATTCATGGCAAGTTCCGACTTGGCAAACAAAAGCACACCTGATACCTCCTTATCAAGCCTGTGGACCACAAATGCCCTTACAGTTCCTTTTGTGATCTTTCTCAGATGCTCCGAAACGATCTTCTGAATGCTTTGGCTGCCATCAACGCTTGATGTTGACGTCCCTGCCGGTTTATCAACAGCTATTATATGCTGGTCTTCATACAAAACAGGAAAAGGAAGGCTGTCCTTAACAGCTATTCCGGGGTGCAGGTTTATATCTACAACATCCCCGGGCTTAAGAGCGTATGAATGTAAAGTAACAGAAAGATCATTTACCCTGACAGTACCACTATGTAACATTTTCTTTACCCGCGTTCTTGGTGAATCAGGGTATTGTCCGGTAAGAAAGTCGAACAGGATCATTGGATTTTTTACAGTAATTTTCACAAGACTATATGTTATATAAATATTATATCCGGATTTATCATATACCGGTTAAATGCACACTGGCGTAACAATAAAAAAATTATCGTGCAAAATTATTCAATTTTTTATACTTTCGCCTAATATCAGAAAAATCAAATGACTGAAAAATAGCACTTTGTAATATCCGGTATATTCTTCTCCGGTAATATTCCAAAACATACTGAGTTATATGGACAAAAAGAATATAATAGTCTCTATTGCCTACGATTTCGATGGAACACTTGCCCCGGGCAACATGCAGGAACATTCATTCCTTCCCAAACTGGGAATAGATCCTGAAGAATTCTGGAACAAATCAAATAAGATGGCTGAGGAGAACGACATGGATGAAATCCTTGCGTATATGCAGCTGATGATAAGCGAATCGAAAAGCAGATCATTGTCTATCAAAAGAAAAGATTTTGAAAATTACGGTAAGAGCATTAAGTTTTTCAACGGAGTGGAAGGCTATTTTGACAGGATTAATGCGTATGGAAAAGAGAAAGGCATTGAGGTTGAGCATTATATCATTTCATCAGGTATAAGGGAATTTGTTCAGGGCACAAAGATTGCCAGACACTTTAAGAATATTTTTGCCTCAGGATTCAAATATGATATAAATGGTGTTGCCGAATGGCCGGCCCTGGCAATAAACTACACCAATAAAACCCAGTATCTTTTCCGGATTAATAAGGGGATACACAACTCTTACGATAATTCTCTTATAAACAAATATATCCCTGAAAAGGAAAAACCTGTTTCCTTTGACCGTATGATGTATATAGGTGATGGCGAGACCGATGTCCCTGCAATGAAGATGATAAAGTATAAAGGAGGTACTGCAATAGCAGTGTACAATCCTTCAAAAAAGAAAAGCAGGACAGAACAGTCACCCAGGAAAAAATGTGAAGAACTTCTTCTTCAGGGCCGTGCAGATTTCATTGCTCCCGCTGATTATTCAGACGGAAGCAGGCTCGATCAGATAGTAAAGTCAGTACTGGATAAGATAGAGGTTACATACAGGTTAAAAAACTTCGGAAAATAAGCATTTCGCGTTTTTCCCCATCGTTTACCAGTATTTAACAACGTACTCTCTGAAAGGAACTGCCAACCCGATCTCATAATAATCGCTGCCAATTTTTTTCACTTCTACACCTTTTCCGGCTACCGGAATTCTTTTGCTGTGAAGGCGTAAAATCCCTGTCCCCTCAACAGTCTTAACCTTCATAATTTTTTTATCTGCATAGACTTCGATATTTCCATCAGGTGTGGGAACCTTTCCTTTTATCCATTGCAGGCCAGCCAGAGAAGGCTCTACAAGGTAACTCTTATAACCGGGTGAAAGAGGTTTTACCCCAAGCAGATACTTTCCGAAAAGATAAACAGGATTTGCACCCCATGCATGACAAAGGCTCTTACCAAACGGACGGCCATACATTGCATAATGATCATCACCGGTCTGAGCAGGGTCATATGCTTCCCATATTGTTGTCGCACCAAGTTTTATCATCCCTCCCCAGTAATCCTTTACAAACTGCATTACCTTCTCCTTCTCATTGATCTCACATAATGCTGCCAATTCGTAAAACTTCATATAAGGTGTCGTTATCTTAAGGACAGAATCATTAAGTATCACATTTTCTTTGATCATCTGTTTCTTTTGTGAATCGACATAATCGAAGAGAATAGCAAACATATTTGTATACCGGGTTACCTCCTGCGATAAAACGCCATTAACTCTTGAATGAAGGAATGCTTCCTTCCGGTCGCTCCAGAATGTATCGGTTATCTTCTGTTTCAGGCTGGCCGATAGTTTACTATATCTCTCTGCATCTTGTCTGTCATTTACCAGTTCGGCGCATTTTGCCATGGTTTCAAGGCTCCTGCAAAATAACAGCTGCTCAAAGCTTACCTCTCCGCTCTTTTCAATCGGCGCCCAGTCGATGAATACCCAGTCGCCCGGCAGCCCTTCAACAAACCCGTTTTTGTTTGCCCTCCCTATACAAAACTCCATAAGGGTTTTCATGCGTGGATAAACCTGTCTCACAAAAGAGGTATCGCCTGAATAAAAATAATTATCATAAATACCTATCATCCAGTAAAATGAATAATCGAGAATAGTATTGATATGAGTTTCTACCGGATCGTGCCCCCTTAATGCATTGATAGTCCTTTTATTAACCTCCTGGTCAAAGAATGTATAAAAATTCATCAGGTAACTCTGGTAAGCATCTCCGCTCCACACCCATCTGTCGCGTTTGATACCGTCAAGATGGAATTCACGGGTGTTAAGATGCAATGTATAGAGCGATGTACGGTATATCTGATTTATGAGGCTGTCGGAACATTCAAAACTGCCACGCGACTGAACAGGCAGGTACTCATACAGGGCTGAGATATTATCAATGTTTACGGTTTTGTCCCATACAGCATTGATAAACCTGAATGCCCTTGTTTCGGTCGTATCATTTAGTGCTGTTTCAGTATTAACATCTATATAATCATAAGTCTCGGCCAGGACTCCGGCAAGAGCTTCCTGTTTTGTTTCGCCATAAAACAGCTTTAGCTTCCCTTTGCCAATTACCTTTTCGGCAATCACTTTCCCGAATGTCTCTTTACCAAAATCGACAAGCATCGAATTTTGTGTTTTATCGATTACCTTTGAAGAAACCTGCGTCAGTGAAAGGTGGAAAGTTGAAGGGGGGTAATGTGGATCTCTGAAAAGTCCGGACGCAGCATTATAGTACTTCTTATCCTGGTTTGTCACAAGCCAGCTTTCATCGGTGAAAATATTCTCCCCTTGTATAAGAATGGAGGGAACGCTTTTATAGTTTTCGACCAGAAATGCCAGGGTATGTTTACCTGCAGGCAGCAGAAAGTCTGACGGATCAAAATTATTGACTATACCGCCATCAACCCTCATCTGGTAACGACTTTCAGAAAATATACGGATTTTTTCCGGGCGCTGATTATCATATTCCTTCTGGAAAAGGACAACCCCATAATGAGAGTCTATCCGCCAGAATGGAGGATACGGCTCTCCCCGCTCCTGTCTCCGTCCGCCCACCTTGGTATGAAGCCATACTTCGAAATCGCCCGGATACCAGATCCATTTAGCCTGATTATTGCTGTTCTCCTGTGCAAAAGAAGAAATAGTTATTAATAAAAATAAAATCGTAAACCTGAATGATCGCATAATGATATTGTTAAGATTATTCCAAATTGCAATTTAACAATATTCATCATAATTATTCATTTTGAAGTTTTGCATTCATATTTATTTCAATGTCATAAATTATCCCGAAATTTGATAATCAAAACGGTAGTCAGATGTAAAAACCAATCCGGTTCCCGGACAAAACAGATAACTTTAAAGACAAAAAAATGAATTCAGTATCTTCTATTAAAAAATCGTCCGCATGGACAGGGATAGTCGGTAAAGCAAAGAAGATCTTCAAATGGTTACTCTTCCTTATTGTGATCCTTGCCGGAGCAATTATCTACTGGAAATATTTTTATGTTTACAGCGAAGGATACCGGGCCGGTCTGTTGCAGAAATTTTCAAACAAAGGAATCATATTTAAAACCTACGAAGGAGAAATGATCCTCAGCAGTGTCTCGACAAACAGAGAGGTCCCTATTGCTTCTGAAAAATTCTTTTTCACAGTGATCAATAAAGATCTTGTCAGGCAATTCGACACTCTCCAGGGAGATATGATCATAGTTCACTACAAACAGATGAACAAACCCGTCTTCTGGAGAGGCGATTCACCTTATCTGGTCGATAGTGTAAAAATCAAACACTGATTATTTCATCACCTTTTTCAACACCCCGAAAACGCCTCTTATGAAAGTGGCGCTGGTAAGGATTTTAACCACTTCACCCTGAGGTGTTCTGGTACTTCTTCCGTATGAGGTCCTTCCCTCTCTTCCTCCTCTTCTCTCCCGCTCCCATTCTTTTTCTCTTTCTCTCCTCTCTTCCTCTTCAGCAGCTTCAGCCTGCATCATCTCAACTTTTCTGCTGAGTATCTCATATGCACTTTCGCGGTCAATGGTCTGACTGTATTTACGAACCAGATCAGACGATCTGTTAATTGCTGTCAATTCATCGGGTGTCAGTATGTCCATCCTGCTCATAGGCGACCGGAGCATTGTGGCTGCAAGAGGTGTGGGGTTACCCTTTTCACTCAACGCAGTCACCAGAGCCTCGCCAATACCAAGAGCAGTAATCGTTTCATCAGTTTTATAGTATTCTGAAACAGGATAGTTCTCAGCTGTGAGTTTTATCGCTTTTCTGTCAACAGCCGTAAAGGCTCTGAGTGCATGCTGAACCTTAAGTCCTAACTGGGCAAGTACACCATTAGGAATATCGGTTGGGTTCTGGGTAACAAAAAATATCCCTATGCCTTTTGACCGTATGAGTTTTACAATATTTTCAATCTCGTCGAGCAAAGCTTTGCTTGCCTGGTTGAAAATGAGATGGGCCTCATCAATGAAGATCACAAGCTCAGGCTTATCCGCATCACCTTTTTCAGGCATCTGACTGTATATCTCAGCCAGAAGTGAAAGCATGAACGTGGAGAAGAGCTTTGGTTTATCCTGAATATCCGTCAGTCTTAAGATACTGATGTACCCGTTACCGTTCCTGTCAACCCTAAGCAGATCCCTGATATCGAACGAGAGTTCCCCAAAGAAAAGATCCGCCCCCTGTTGTTCCAGTTCCATTATCTTGCGCATGATGATGCCTGTCGTAGCTGTGGAAATCTTCCCATAATCTTTTTCAATCTCTTCTTTGCCCTCGTCGGTAACATATTGAATCACCTTCTTCAGGTCTTTCAGATCAAGTAACGCAAGTTTTTTATCGTCGCAATACTTAAAGATTAATGCTATTACTCCCTGCTGGGTGTCGTTCAGGTCAAGGATGCGCGACAGAAGAACAGGTCCGAATTCAGAAACTGTTGCTCTCATGCGAACGCCATCCTGTTTTGACAGGGAAAGGAGTTCGACAGGAAATCCCCTGAATGAACATGGAACGCCTATCTTAGTATGCCGCTCTGTTATGAAGGATTTCTCCGTTCCGGACATTGCAATACCGCTGAGATCACCCTTGACATCCATCAGAAGAACAGGAACACCCTTTTCCGAAAGCTGTTCAGATATAACCTGCAATGTCTTTGTTTTTCCAGTCCCTGTAGCACCGGCAATAAGCCCATGCCGGTTCAATGTCTTCAGCGGGACTTTCACCTGGGTACCGGAAACAGCCTGACCATCGAGCATAGCACATCCGAGAATAATACTATCGCCTTTACAGACATAGCCATCATTGATCTGTTTAACAAAGTTTTCTGACCTCCCCATAATAATAGATTTTATTGATAAACTATAACGCAATTTATAAGTTTAAAAATAATTATCATCAGATTAGACACAAGAAATTTTATTATTCAGACCTGTCTTCTGGAGAGATCTCCCTGGCGGTCTCATTTCTGAAAAGATCTATTCTTCCCGCCTGCCACATTATTACTGTCAGTAATATAAACAATCCTATATTCCCTGCAAGAAATGCATAGTCATCCATCGACAACAGTATGAAGATGAACAAATACAATACTGTAAGCATTCCGGAAAGGATGAGAACAGCCTTCTTGTTTTTAAGAAGCGACCGTGTAAAAACTGTTATCAGTCCAACTGTGGCTGAAGAAGAGATAAGATAAGAAAAGTTAAATCCGATATGCTCACTAAGGGAAGTAAGGAGAGAGAAGAACAACACAAGCCCGAAACTGACGAGTATGTAATTGAAAATATGAATAGTCTCCTTTCTGGTTATTTCAAGAAAAATAAGTACCAGAAATGTAAGTGCAATAAATAAAATACCATACCTGACACTACGCCACGACTTCTGGTAATGATCAACCGGGATAAAGAGTTCAAACCCAAAAGAACTATCTTCAGTATGATATGCGCTGCCAACCCACTCCTGGGGAAAATTACGGTTCATATGGGTTACCTCCCAGTCGGCCAAGAATCCGTTGTCGTCAACCGTCCTTCTTATTGGTAAAAAACTTCCGCTGAAAGCCGGAGATCTCCATGCTGATACCATATGCACTTTTGTCGTTTTGCCAATAGGTGAAACTAATAAACTCTCTGATCCCGATAGTTTAAAAGCCATTTTAAAATTAATCTTCTTTAAAGAATCCTTTACCGGACACCTGAATGATATTCCTGTTTTAAAGATATCCTGATCAATAACTCCAGGTTCTGCCTCAAGATTAACGTTGCCGGTATTCAGAAAAATATCACCTTTTAATCCGCGATTATCAGATATGCCCACAGTATAATAGGCTTCTCCCCAAAGAATTTCATGATCTTTCAATGAACTGGTTTCTGGTAAGACGAATTCTCCGGCGATCTGAATATCTGAGTTATAAACAACCGACTGGTATATTCCCCTGTTTCTTACTTCGGGTTCAACCTTACCATTTACTGATAATGTCTCCGGCATAATATGCCACACTGACGTTACCGGTTTCTCATCTGCTTTTACCGGAATTGTCTTAACAGGAATATTCAACACCGGTCCCGAAATATTTTGCCGTTCCGCCCATTGTTTAGAGATATCCTGTTC
>Ga0116171_10000477_pt1 | contig 42636 bp, 59 predicted proteins | sample AD_JPNHW2_MetaG_FD_89798 | JGI IMG/M metagenome (GOLD analysis project Ga0116171, IMG submission 89798) | Active sludge microbial communities of municipal wastewater-treating anaerobic digesters from Japan - AD_JPNHW2_MetaG | ecosystem: Engineered > Bioreactor > Anaerobic > Digestate | place... | reverse complement strand
AGCAAACCTGATCTTATTGTAAATAGGCTGTGCAAGATGTACACTTGCAGCACCTACTTTTGTAAGTATTGTAGAAGGCACTGTTGTATCCCATTGCACCCCGTATTGAGGGTTCAACTTTGACCCATTGTGAACTATTCCTAATCCCTGTCCTATACCTAATCCAATTCTCATTATCTTATTTTTTTAAATAAGCAATAGCAGAACCACTAGTTAATTTTATTTCAGTACATAAATTGTTACCAAAGGGCAAAGGCATTCCAATAGGAATAGTTACGGTAGCTAAACCTTTTGCAGTAACCATATTACTATCTCCAACAGTCACACTTTCAAATACAGTATCTGCAAGTGGTGTTATTAAATAGCAATTAAGTCCTGCATGAGAAGCAGTATCACTAATCACAAGAAAATCTTTTCCTGCAATAAGTCCGAGTATATCTATTAGTGCTTGTAACATATCTCAGTTTGTGTTAAGTTGGTATTGTATATTTTGTTGTGTATGTTCCACTTACTCTCTGTTGAAAGTACATTCCATTGGCATCGCTATAAGTTCTCCAATCTCCATCTGTATCTACTTCAAAAAACTGTCTGTAATATTGATAAGTGCCTCTACGTTGTTCAATATCATTATTAACATAAAGGTTACCACCTGTAACTTCTTCAATTCCGCAAAAAGTAACATCTAATACCCTTGCACCGGTTGTTGTAATATCTAATTGAAAATCTCCAAATGGAGTAGTAGATGCAGACGACTTTATATAAATATAAGAAGTTCCAAGAACCATCATTGGAATAATGGTTCCGTTTAGAGAACTATTTATACATACAGTATACGCACCAGTTCCACTGACACTATTAACTGAAAAACTTATTTTATACCAAGTATTAGACTTAATAGCTGTTGCAAAATCAGCAACTGCTTGTTTAATATATCCGGAACCGGTATTGTGAGTATATGTATATCTATCTGTATTATATGCAATATCACCGCTTTCTGTCCAATTAGTATGAGTTGCAAATGTGCCCTCATTCAAAGAATTAGCAGCAACAATTTGATAATTTCTTATTTCTACATCTCCTGATATATAACTAGAGGTTATTTCAGTATTACCTAAAACAACTTGATTACTTTGATAAATTCTTGCAAAATCCCCAATCGCAACACTATTTATTAAAACAGAACCTATATTCTGTTTTATAATTCCTACTCCTAACAAAATTAAATTAGTGTCAGTAGTAAAACCGTCAGTTTGATATAATTTAGCACTGTTTATTCCAGTTTTAGTATTTAATCCTCCTATAAAAATATTATAATAACCCGTTGTTAATTCGCTTCCTGAAAAATATCCAATTACTACATTATGTCTACCACTAGTTATTCCTGTTCCAGCACTCGTACCTATTGCAGTATTATAAGAACTTGTGCAAATAGCTAAAGCCCCTGTACCAATTGCTACGTTACTATAAGTACTCCCTATTGTCATTAACGCTTGTTTTCCGATAGCAATATTATCAGAACCCGAGGTTAATTGATATGCTGACTTATAACCGATTGCAATGTTGCTTGTTCCAGTAGTCAATGATTGTAAAGATTTATACCCAACTCCAACATTGGCTTCTCCTGAAGTACAATTAGCATTAGAAAATGCTCCTATTGCAACATTTTTTGAACCAATGGTGTTTGAATATAAACTTCTATAACCCATTGCTACATTTTCATAGCCAATGGTGTTTTCTTTTAATGACCAATATCCATATGCCGTATTGCCGTATCCAAATGTAGTGTTTTTTAGAGAAGAATAACCAAACGCTGTATTATTAGAACCTGCGTGTAAAAATTTTAACGAATCGTAGCCAAGAGCTTGAGAATAAAGAGTAAGATTACTCCTTAACTCTATACCAATACCGGTTGAAGTATTGTGTAAGAAAACAGGGGACGAACCACTGGCAGATGCATTTAATTCCTTAATGGAAATATTAGATATTGTACCAGCAGCAGCTCCATATACACTGATTGATATTGTAGTATCTCCTGTTGCGGTAGCAACCAAATCAACAAAATTAGAAGCACTAGTTAAAGGAAAAGACGATACAACAGTACCAAGGGTTATAATCGTAGCATAAAAATTACTAAGATAAAGTCCAGTTCCAGTCCAACTAATTAAATATCTTCTTCCAGTCACAGTAGGAATGGTAGTAGATAATGTTCCCGCCCCTGCCGTACAAGTATATACCCCATTACCATTATTTGTCCAATTTGTTCCACAAGTCCATCCAGCAGGATTAGTATTTAATTCAGCTGATAATGCAGGAAGTTCATTGGTAGAATGAACGGTTATTTGTGATAAGTGTAGACTTCCATCTAAATTAAGTCTATTCGTAAAAGTAGGATTAGTTGTTCCAGTATACAGATATGCATACCCCGGGTCAGTAGATTTTTTTACTGAATAAGGTGAAGCACTAAGTACGTTATTAGACAAATTTAAATCTAATATACCATCCGCAACAGTAAGAGTTGGAGTAGGAACACTGATACCACTTTGGATATAAATATAATCTAAGTATATATCAGGAGTTTCAGTGCCAGTAAAAGTGCACTTAATTATTACACCATCAATATCGTTCAATACCGATGAAAAAGCTGTTATAGGAATAGTAACTTTTTGCCACGTAGTTGCAGTAAAACTAAGTCCGTAAGGATTATTGCTCCCAATATAAACATTAGCCGTTTTCGTTCCGTTTGTTAACATGAGTGACATTGCACCAGTAACACCAGGAGTTTTAATATAAAAACTTATTGTGGAATTTGAGATTCCAGTAACAGTACCAGTAAATTTTATAGCAAAACCTGTTGATTTATCATCATCTATACTAGCGATTTTAATACATTTTGAAGAATGATAAGGGGATTCTACGCAATCTAAATCGACAACTACATCGTCAATAGCCATTCCACTATATATCCACTCTATATTTTCATCATAGATAATGGTATTAAAAACAGTACCAGGTTTTATAGCATTTGCGTTTATATAAACATTTGTTAATTCCAATTGTATACTAGGATCAACAAGAGGCTTAGCAGGATCTGCAGCAGGAGTTCCTTTTATAATGCCAACTAAACCACTTGTATCAACATAAATTACATCAATTCTAGGATTAGTTTCATCGGCAGTATCGAGAGTAATTTCGTCAGCTAAACTATTGTATAGAACACCTTTAATAAAATACTGACAGTTACTAACAGCAAATGTAAGATTTTCAAGCCATACAACATTTCCATAAATAAGTTGTGTTAATTCAGGAACTGCTGGGACAGCGTTGAACCATTCCATGACAGTGCCAGAAACAGGTATTCTTAAAGAATTACCTGCTACTCCAACACTACTAGGCAAACTGTATTGTTTGTTAATAGTTAAACCGCCATCTATATCAACGTAAGGCATATTATATAATTACGATATAACCGTTTGTAACTGTAGAACTTCCTGTCCAAGTAACATTTCCACTAAGATCCACTGTGAATACACTTACTTTCTTAACATATGTGCCATTTACTAATTCAAACAATGTAGGAACTACATTAACTCCTAGATCGTGTTCAGTTGCTGGTATATACATAGTACTAACACTAGTAATAGCTTTTATATATTTTGGTATTTCGCTATTAATGATAGTGGAGTAATTATTAGTTATTGTTTGTGTAGTTAAAATAGCAGAAGTAGTTGCACCAGGATTAACCCCACCTGCCTCAGCACTTTCTCCAGTAAAAAACTTTCCATTGTGACTATTCACATCAAGTATAAACGTCCTAGCTAATATACTAATTTCATGTCTAGCATCTGCATCTAGTCCATTAACGGAGTTTCTTGCTTTCTTAAAAGTGCTTTCCCACATCATTGCAGGATTAGTATAAGGTACTCTACTATCTAATGCGAATAAAGGATGTTTAAATCCTTTCTGTAAAATCTTCATTAGAATATACCATTGTAGTGCTTCAATTGCATAAGGATCATCAGGAATTCTTGGAATAAGTATATCTTTAGTTTTATCATAGTCAGATATAGGTCTACGATAATGTATAACGATATCACCTTCCTCAAAACTAGTAGCTATCCAACCATCACCTAAAATCTCATACGTGTAGTCGCTCATTGAAGTTTTTGATTCTAGTCCTTCGGTACTCATATTAAGAAAAGCACCTAACTTACGAAGTCTTTGTTGCTGATATTCGATAGCAATTAAAAGTTTAAGATCACAAGGTAATTGACATTTATATGCTTCAACACTAGCTTCATAATAAGTGTATTGCCAAACTGTGGGAATTCTAAGTTTAGCCAAAGCATCAGCAATCCACAATGGAGCACTGTATATCCATTGTGAATTATCTATACTAAAATCGTTTGCGATTCTAGCAATTAATTCATTACCTTTTATCTGCTTATAATTCATCGTCAGTTTTTATAACAACAACTTTCTCATAAAGAGAGAAATGATTAGGTGTAAGTTTAGAATTCTTATCAAGCTCAAGAAGTTTATTGACGAGCAATATTAATTCTCCATCAGTAACAGGTATATCTACTTCTTCCACACTACCAAGTTCATTCCAGATATACATATTATTTTCTTCCTTAATTTCATACTTTTTATTCTCATCTTCATTAAAGCCTAATTTCATCCTTAATGAGTTAAGAGTTTTAAAAGTAATAAAATTACCTTCTGCATACAGAGCAATAGTCTGTAAAGCCATAATACGTTCAAGTACGTTTAATTTCATAGCTGTAGCTGTTTTAAGTTATCTGTAATTAAGTGCGTGAATTGGATCTAAATCAAGTAATTTATATAGCTTATCAATGTTACCTAATTCATTACTATCCAGTATTTGTTCTTTTGTAATGAAATTCTTCTTAAACCACTCTCTATTTCTACAATTACCATTAATAAACTTTGTAGGAATAAATTTATAGAATATAGAATTAACGGAAGAGTTCAATCTATATTTCCACCATATCCAGTAACTATACATTGAAGAATACGGGATATGCCATTTTACACCATCGGGTGCAGTTTCTTTATTGTAAGGAGTTTTTCCATCAGCAATTAGTTGCTCTTTATACGCATTACTCTTACCCCAATCTATAGCATTACTTCCAGGATATCTCTCTTTTTCTTTAACAGAAATGTTACCAACACCACTACCGAAATCCATTTTAGTTCCATTTAGAATACATTTCATATATTCTAAATTTAATTCAACAAATAAATATCTATAAAATTCATAAGGTATTGACAACATAGAATATTGCTTAATTGAAGTAATACAAGTATGCTCACTGCGTAATAAATTCATATAAGAAATTATATAACTTTGTAAAAATACTTCATCCTTAACGTTAAAATTATACTTTTTAATAGTCCTTAAATCGAATTTTGCCCTATTGGAATAAGTTAGTTCATCAATATTAATTCCAGCTTTACTGTAATCAGCAGTTTTACTAGATATAACACCAAAAAGATATTCCTTTTGTTTAGTAATATCTTCTAATCTGTTTGTATATTTATCCAGTTTATCTTTAATATACTGAATATATAAACTGTATCCGTCTTTTATTAGCAATGGTTTATTCATTATCCAGATGTGTTGCTTTTACTTTGTCCTTACTATCAATATTTCCTAAAATCCCCTGTAAAAGAGAAAGGAGAGCAGCATTAATCAAGTCTTGAGGATACGGAAGTTCCATATCATCAGTATAGAATATACCATTAGAGGTTGTAGTATTATCCTTAATTAGATTAAAACTACTATAAGCGGCAATTACCTTAGCCTTTGTGAGTTTAGTATTATTATAAATATATAAGTATTGATTTTTCCAAGTATAGGTAATACTATTGCCGATATTAGGAAGGTCTTTTACAAAGTCTTTTTCGTATTCATTGACGTATCCAAAAGGAAAATTACTTTTTACATCACCAACATAAATAAAAGGAATTGGGGTTTTATATCTTATAGGAATAGGTATTTTATTTTCACTGCGCAATACATTACTAGCAGTATCTATACCTATTTCATCAACGGAATCAACTTTAATTAAATCAACAGTAAAAGATGCAACATATTGTTTGTCTAGACCATTTGCATCAATACTCCTACGAAGAAGTAACGTGATTTCTCCAGGAAATAAAGCACGTATCTCGGCTTTTAGCATCTCATCGTAAGGACGATTAAGTCTACTTGCACCTAGATCTGATATTTGTTTTAAAGATGGCATTATAAGTTGTTATGTATTTTTATTATTGTCGTTAAGTGATTATAAAGATATTGCTCACAAGTCATTCTAAGACGATTGTGTTTAGAATTAAACACTTCATCCATTATAATTTCTTTCACCTTATTTCTAAATTCATCAGTTGCAGCTACTTGAAATTTAATAAACTTTTTCTGAAATTCAGGAGAAAGATCATCAACATATTCCTGAGCATTCTCCATGCAGGTATCGAGTTTAACATCAATTTGTGGAAGAACTGTATAATCAAAACGACTATTCATAAGTTCTTGAGCAAACGATATAACTTGCTCACCTTCAAAGTTAATGAATTTAGTTAATTCAGCAGGAGCAGCTTCTAAACTATGTCCAATAATATCACGTAGTCCAATTATAATATCATTTTTAGTTTTATAATTCTTTAATTCACGTTTTATATCATTGTGATCGGTTATATTGTTTTTATCAAACACTGTAACTTTTCTAAGAACTTTCAATAATAAAGGATTTAAAAAGATACTTGCCAAAAGTACAGCAGTATTCAGGATAATAGACAAATTATTACCATCCATTATTTCTTTAGTTTTAACGAGATTGTCATTAGTATCAATTAAACCCTGCGTTATTAAAACGTTGGTATAAGTGGAGTCTGCATCCTTATAATTTATGTAATCAATACCATTTAAATTAATATTATGTAATACATTTAAATAATTAGCTAGCATTCCAAGAATCCCGCTAGCCATAATTACTATTCCAACAACACTGAGTATTTTATATATGCGTGAGGTCATAAATTTGTCATGTTTACATTGAGTAACCAAATAATCCAAATGCCTTATATGCCTTAGTTATATCAATACTTTCTTTTTGCAATAAAACATTTAAACCGTCAAGATCATATTCTGTATTATAGGTATCAAAATCAGAATCTCCACTTATTGCAATTTTATGTGTTAATAAAACACAAAATGCGAACAATGCCCAATAAGTAATGAGATCTAATGGTTTTGCACTATATCCAGATAACTTTTCTTCATTGTATTGTGAAGAACTGATAGTATTCATCCTATCTCCAAAATGTGACATAAAGTTACTACGATATGCCGTTAGAGAAGAACAAAAACTGAATGTTATATTCTCACCAATCATTAATTTTCAGATTGAGTAGTTTCATCATTTAATTCCATGTAAGTTGCACTACGAACAATAGCATCTTCAATTAATTGAAGAGCCGTTGGAAGAGTTGTCCAGCTAGTAGCATCAACATAAAGTTCATAGGTAGTATTACCAAAGAACTGTAAACCTAACAACAATAAAGCAACAAAATCATAGCGTTTACCACTATAATCACATTCATCAACTTCGTTCTCTAAAATAGCAAGAATATCGGTTTCAATATGATCATAAGCATCTTCTACACAAAGATCAATATACTTAGTAGTAACGGCAGATTCAGTAGCAGTTATTACATAAATACCATCCTCGTCATAATAAAAAGCTTGTGTGTTTCCAGCTGTTATAGTAGTACTAGCTACAAAACTCTCAAGAGTATAATCACTCTTAGCTTTAGTAATAACAACTGTTACATCGCTTGCACCAGCAACAACTGTTATTTCCCTAACATCACTTCTAGTTATAGTATATGCCATTAGCTATCTTTTTTTGTATTTTCATTAACAACGGCTTGATATGAAGGATGATTTGTGTACGCCATGATAAACTTAACGGTATCATCTATAATTTTACCATGAAAAGACTCATTTAAATCACAATCAACATCGTTTACAGAGTCAATCGTTGCCGGAGGACAAACATACACTGCTGTAATTTCATTAATTGCAAATTTAGCATCATGATAAACCATGAGTTTACCGTTAGCTATTACTGAAATAGGAGAACTGGTTACCGTTCCGTAAGCGTGTTGCAAAAAATTATGTACATCCTGTACTTTAACTAATCTATTTAAAACAGTTTTAGTTGGAATCAATACAACACCGCTGGTACTCCACGTAGGAATACCAGAAGCCGTACATAAAAAGATGTACCCAGCTTCAACAACGTCGTAGCCAGAACCGAATGCTGTAAGTCCAGTGATTGTACCGCCAGTAACAACTTTATATCTAACACCTTTAGTAAGTGAACCATTAGAAAACTGTTGGCCGTAATCAACATTACTATAAGAACATATTAATTCGTGCATACTCTCACTACTAGTGAGTGCTAATTCTGTGCCGCCTGCCCAAGTTGGAGCGCCGCTTAGTGGAGTAACAGTACCCGTTCCACCAGCACTAGTTCCGGTAGCAATAAACTCTGTTCCTATCATATTGTTAGCAGCTCCTACGGTAGTAAATGTAGAAGTGCCAGTAGTTAATATTCTATATTTACAGCCAACAGTTAGAGAAGTGGCATTTGCAGTAGTAATAATACAAGTAAAGATTGAACCAGCTGTGCTAGGGTTTCCTCCACCAAAGCTAGTTAAATTTGTTGTGCCAGGTATCGTAACTCTATATTCACGACCGGCGTAAAGTTTCCCACTAGTTATGGGAGTAATATCTTTAGGAATAACACCATAATCATACGTGCCATCTCCAGTATATTTATCTAATTGAAGCATTCTTATAAGAGGTTCAATTAGACTAGAATAAGCTCTAATATCGTTATAAGATTCTAAATTAGAAACATTTTGCCTATCCTGATCTACAGTAGCTTTGACCATATCCTTAACAACTCTGTTAAGAAAATAGTCTTTAGCTTCAGGCTGTAGTTTATCAAATAGATTAGAATTTTGAAACTGTAATCCTAGGTCTAGACCTATGTGCATTTCTTCCCAAGTCATAGTATATCTAGTATTAAAAGGAACTCTCCTTCGCAGAATACCACGAAAGAGAGTTCCACCGGAGATTAAAGAGAAGCGAGGATAGCGTCTAATGCAGCGATGTTCTTACCAGCAGCAGTATCACCAGAAGGAACAGCAATTACAAGTTGCTGAGTCATATTAGCTTTTGGTATCAGCGGATTATCGCTAGGAGTAGTCCAAGTAATAAAGTATGTAGTATAGGTAGCACTAGAAACAACTCGTGAAGCAGCAGAATATAAATCTACACCACGAGATTGTAATCCGGTATTACCTAATTCGGTCGAATAATCAAGTTCGAGTTCACGAATCTGGGCAGGAGTTCCTGAGCCAAGAGAATTAGCTACAACAACAGCAGTTAAGCCTGCTGAATAACCAGCTGTTACACCAGCAGTACCAGCGTGTTTAATCTCTTTATATTCAAGCACATCTGCATTGGCAAGAATTCCATCACAAACAACGTCAAAGTTATTACCAGCAGTATCAGCTGTTAATTTGAATCCATCGTGATTAGTGGTGTCAACTTCTGCGGAGGTAACAATTGCAAGAGTATCTGCATTAACAGCAGCAATCAGGGCAGCAGCAATACTAGCAGCTGTATCACCAGTAACTACAGTATGTGAATAAATCCTTTCACGAGTACGATCGTGATGAGGTTTGTCCTGATTAATTACAGTAAGCTGTGCAGTAGTTCCAACAACAGGTGATGAAGGAAGATTTAGATTATAAGTAGTACCGGCATCAGTATTACTACCAAGACATACAACCTTAGCAACAGGTGCTGCATATGCAACCTTCTTATATGCCAAAGAAGCAATGTCAATTATAGGAGTAATCATCGGGCCACCCACAGAACGTCCAAGAGCAAAATAAATTGCATCCTTTGTTATATTGGGCAACGTATCATCTACGAGTGTACCGTCACTTTCAAGACAAGCCAATGCGCCATTAGCTAGTCCAGTGATTTCATCGGCACCAGTAATGTCGTCTGCTCCATCATATGCGTAATTAACGTCACCAAGTGTGATTAGTATTTGTCTCATCGTTATATAGTATTAAAGGTTAATGTTATGCTACAGCACCACCGCCAACTCTCACTGCCCAATTCGTAGCACTAGTACAAACGAGTTCAATAGTGGTTGCAGCAGCTACAGTCAATGCTGCCGGAGTACCGGTTATACCATTTATGCCAACAGTGTTGCCACTTGTTTGAATCTTATATGCATAAACAGAAGCGAGAAACAGTAGTCGTTTACCGACAACAGGAGCAGGAAGAGTTAGGAAATAGCCAGTCTGGCCAGTAACACCCACTGCCGCTACTACTTTATCAGTAACAGCAATAACGCCAGTGGTTGCCCCAGCAACAGTTGCCGTACGAGTAACCGCAGCAGCAATTTCAGCAGCGGTAAAACCAGCATTTACAGCTTTTTTACGAGTTTGATTTGATATTTTATCCATTATTTCTTACTTTTTAATGCCTTGTATTTCGTCGAATAGTCAGCAATATTTTTTGATGTTATTGTGTTATCAGGAGAAAAGTAAGTAACAGCTTCTTCGAGATTAGTACCAATAATAACACTAGGCTGTTCACCATCTACAATCATGCTACTACCAGGTATCCTACGCAGTATTCCTGCGAGAATATATTTTTCAACAGTAGCTTTAATTTGTAAATCATCATCTTCTGCGGCAATAAGAAATTCCTTAGGTTGACTCTTCATCTTATCATTAAGGAATATGTGCTTGTCAGCTTCATCTTTACCTTCAAGCGGTTCTTTAAAGACAAGTAAAAGATTATCAACTGTATCGCCTTTAGCAATAACTTCGAGATACTTCTTCATTGCATCACGATTCAGTTCATAGAGTTTCCTCTTAGTGGTCTTTGCAATTTCTTCATCGAAGATATAAAACCTAATATGAGGACTGTTCTCAACACTTTTCAAATCATTTGCAACATCTCTGTATCCCTTACCGTCGATACCTACACAATACCTATATAATAGCCAATCTTGGGGATTGATAGGTTGTGCATATAAGTATTTCTTATTGTCAGGAACATTGGGCCTACCCTCTTTACTAAAACCAGTTACATAGTCTTTAAGGGCAGTATCATTATTAATAGATTTAACATCGTTTTTCAGTTTAGCAATAGAGCTTTTACGTTCAGGATCATCAAGATCATAAATAAAACCGATCTCAAGATTTTTTCCATTTGGGTGTACATCGACAGATAAACTGTCCCAGTAATTACGAACTATTTTATCCCAATTACTTGAATTACTATTAGGATCAACTCCTAATACAGTTCTCATGAGAACTTTAAGCTCATCACCATTGGCTAACAAGTTGTTTACAGCACTTATTGATGAACCAATTTTTCTAGGATTACTTTGATTTATGAACTGCTCTTTATTTGCTTGAGCAAACGGATCGTTAAAAAGTCTCCAAAGAATAGTTACTTTTTTATTATCAACTATGGACATAACGTTATTATTTACAAGTTAAGTTCTTTTATATATTATTTATCGTATGGTATCCTAGTGTGCGAAGTCAAGCCAGAATGATGTATGAGGATTCGTAATTGCGATACCAGCACTACCCATAACTTCATAAGCAGCGATATCTTTACGAGTTCCTAGCATAGATACTGAACTTGAAGGCAGACTTCCCCAAACAGCAGGCAGAGGACTCATGCCTTTATAAATACCAGTAATATATTCACGACCCTCTTCTGCAACCATTGTGATATTACGTTCACCGTCACCAGTCTTAGACTGATCGAGGAACACAAGTGTATATGAATCAAATGGATAACCATTATACATATCACCATTCAAACGCTGCATTTCAGCACGTGAGCCATGGTCAAATAAATTACAAGTTTTTACAGTAATTATCTTACCATCAATAGTTTTATACTGACGGAAGTATTTACCATAACTCAAATAATCTCCACCACTATAAATGACATTTTCACCAAGAGCCTGATAGTAACCTTTGCTGGTAGCATCAGTTGTGATAGCATCATTAAACATTTCAGCCCCGCCTTTACCTGTGTAAAGAACAATCTCCATAGGAGTGTCATCTACTCGGTTATCAAAAGCAGCTTTAATTGTGCTATCAAGTTTAGCTTTAGTTAAAATTGAAAACGTGTCATAGTTATTAACGGCTTTCAAAGTAGCTTTAACGCCAGCACCGTGAGGAATAGGCTCTCCAGTTTCCGGGTCTTTAGTAGTAATCTCACCCTGTGCATTGCGATTATATTCATCGAACCATAAACGTTCTTCGTTCATCTGACGAATATGCATCTCAAACTGCTTCATCTGGAAAGGCATCCACATATTGGTAGTACCGCCACCTTCAAGATCAAACTGAATGTTTGTAACCTTGTTTGCAATATTACCAGCAATCTGCTGTGAATACCTGAAGAAAGAGAACTGATTTGTCCACTTTCCAGGAGTCATAGCATTACTAGTTGTGCCATCAGATTTGCTAGCAGCTACGCTAGTTGCCGTCTGTGCCCAAGCCTTACCAGGAATAAAGTTATCAAGGGTAATGTAAGCAGTAGGATCAGTAGTCTGAAGAACTAACCATGCAGTCCAACGATTAGGCCCAATCTGCACAGGTTCAGAATTAACACGTACCTGATACATACCATCAGGAGTAAAAGCTCCATACTGAGCATGAATCCAGTTATCTTCAAAGATAGCCTCAAAAGGTTGTATTCCAAGTCCAGGTTTCGTAAGTGAAGCATTGGCAAGACCAACAATCTTACTAGTGTTCTTCATTCTACCCATCACATCCCAACTATACTGAGTATCGTTGAGAAGTTTAGGTTTAACAGATTTCAGTGCGCCCTGTCCTTCAGTTAGAGTATGCAGTGGAAACATATCACTATCTTTCCCCCACATATAAGTAAGATTCTTTTTTAAAGTAACAGGCTCAATCAATTTATTTTTATACAGAAGATTTTCATCTTTATAAATCTTACTGTCATACGCAGTTGTTTGTAGTTCTCTCATGTTTAAAGGTTATTGAATTAAGTTTACTAGTGTATTGGAAGATTCAATTTAGTACCCGTAGGAGTATTAACATCTTGTCCTTTAATGTTTCCAGTTTTAGTACTAAGAACTATACGTTTTACAGTTTCTTGTCGTACTTGCTCTGCAATAAATTGGGAATCGTCATACTTAACAAACCTACGAAGTGCTTCAAAAATAGCGTTCTCGTGAGTTTTCTTAGAGTTTTCAAGATAAGCATCAAATTCATTTTGAGTAGCCGTATATGTTTGACCATCAATAGTGAATTCTACAGGCTTCATGATATAGTTTAAAAAATCATTGGCATTAGCAGTAGTAATCTTACCATCTTCACCTTTGATTCTATAAACTTGAGGAAGTTTATAGACCTGTCCATTAATAGTTAATTTACCAGATTGTATACTATTTGTAACAGCGTCCCAATAATCATCTGTTGCTTTTTTATTATCGGCTTCTTGCTGAGCATGAATAGCTTCCGCATTAGCACGAGCATCGGTATCAGCTTTAACTAATTCTGTTTGAGCAACCTTGGCCTGATCTTTCAGTTTTCCGTCAGCTACAATAAGTTTAACTAAGTAATCAGCTTGATTTTTTTCAGTTCCGGTTCTTACCAGATTTGCAATTATCATATTAGATAATGCGGCATCATCCATTTTATCTACTTCAAACTTAGACCAATCAACATAATTACCAAATCCTTCGATGCTACCAGTATTCAGTTTATGAACATAGACATTATAAAGATCTGGATTCTCTTCAAAGAACTTATTTCTAAAATCTGTTTCTCCTTGATTAAGTCTTATCTGAGTTACATCATTTATATAACTTGCAAGACCTTCAATCGTATCCTCATAAACAATAGGATTATTTTTATCATCTACAGGAATAATATTTACACTTTTCTGTATAAGCGAAATATTGCTTTCAGTTTGAGTTTGTTTAGCAATTAAATCGTCAATACCAATTTTGTCCATAAAGACAGTCCCATCTTCATTGACAGCATTACCTTTATCATCAATTTTATAAACCTTACCATCAATTTCAACTTCTTGTGAAGTTGGAGGAGGTGGTGTAGGCGGAGTATTTAGAACAGCTATTTCATCTTTAGTCTTAAAAATAGTACCATTTTCTCCAAGAGCATTACCATCTTTATCTAGAGTATATTCTTTATTATCAATGGTAACTTTTTGCGTTACAGGTGGTTCAGGCGGTGCAGGCGGAGCTGAAGGAACAGGTGCGGGTGGTACGTCAGTAGGTGTAGAACCAGGTACGGGAAATTTAATTTCGGGCATAGTTTTTCGTGTTTATCAGTTATTACTTTGTTAAGTATCTGTTATCAAATTCAAATGTAAGATAATTAGCAGTAAGAGCAAAAAGTAAATTCAGGCAGTATATATAGGTACATAAAAATATAGTGTTAAATAACAGCACTGTAATTATTTACTTTTTGCTTTATTCTTACCAATTTTAAGTTTTTCATTATCAATTTTTTCTTTATGAGCTTGTGCTCTATCGGCACGTGCTTGAGCACGTTCTGCCATTCTAGCTTTAGCAATAGCTAAAATCTCATCATCAGTATAAGTGTTTTCACCTTTCGTTTCGTCGTTAAATCCAATAGCATTAACATAAGCAGCCTCAATATTAGCATCGTTTCGTTCAGTAGCTATTGTATGCTCCATTTCAAGTTCAGCAGCTTTATCAGCACTGGCTTTATCCGCAGCATAACGAATAGCATCATTCTTACGTTCTTCCATAGCCATGTCAAACTCACGTTTGGCATCTGTAAATTCTTTAACAATGCGCCTAAGTTCGGGTGTACTTTCAGCATTAATTACAGAACTAGCTAATTCAAAATCACCATTTTGACCAGCACTAAATGCTAAGTTGCGATAATCCTCAAATTTCTTTTCTTCAGCTTTACTATTACGCACAAATACACCGTAATCGGTTTCAAGATGAGTAATAGGATCAACTTCAACTAATATTGGAATATTTGTATTCTTATCAAAATAAGTTTCTGTTTTACCATTAATCCAAGCATATTTACTAAATTCCAAATCAGCTAAATGCTCACGTTCAAGTGTCTTATTATACATAGTAATCATAAGAGTACTTCCCAACTTAGCCCTATAAATATTCTGTTGAGCATTAGTAACTGTCTGTTGTGTAGAAACAGCACCATATCTCTCATCATTCATATTAGCTAAATCCCACGCTTCATTCTTATTAGCAACGCGTAATTCAATAAGTGTTTTTAAATATCTTTCAAGTCCAGGATTACCGACAACACGAAATCCTTGTACAACCGTATTAAAGTCTACAAGTGTTTCATCATATACTAGCATATTATCAGCAAGCATATAGAAATATTTTTGTTGCGCCGTACCTGCCTCATCATCACCGATCATACCCTTAGGCATTAACCAAATATCACTTTTATACTTAGCAATAGTACGTTCTATTTGCAAATAGAAAAACCTATCCATAGCAAGATATGGAACAATACGCATAGGAATAGGATTACGAGGAACATTAACTAGTATTCCTTGTTTTCCACCTACAGGAAGTTTACACCTTTTACTCGCTTTATCGTATCTCTGAACAATACATTTTGTAGGTTTTAAATAAAGACCTCTATCTTCAGGCCCAAATCGTTTGCCAATATATACAACTTGTTTCCAATCACGTTTAATCGAAATATCTCCATTAACAGTATTCAATTCATAGTCAGAAGAAACTTCAGTAATCTTAGTTTCCCCAATAGAATTTTCATAAGTAAGGATATTTACAGGTTCTTCAGTTTTCCAGATGATAAGACACTCATCAATATCGTTAACATTATCACTAAAAGAAATCTCACTTTCCTGAGAAGTGCCATCTGATTTAAACACCCCTTCTACATCAGTTCTTGTTCTAAGAAACTTAGCCTTAGTTGCTAATCTCCCTGTAGAAGAATAAGAATTATTTAATTCTTCTATATAAGTCCTATCTGCATCACTAATGTCATCATGATTTTCATCTAGAAATTGATTCCAGGATTTCTTACGTCTAATAACGAACGCATCATAATCCTCAACAAACTGCTCACCATTAGGTATAGGAAAAGCATCTAATGGAGAAACAACTTCTCTGAATAATTCATTATTTCTAATATATCTATATGTATAAAATTCTTCAGTAGCCCACCAATAATAAAAATTTTGAACACGTTGTGTATCAAAATCTGTTAAATCGTTAATAAGATTAAGAATATGCTGTCCTTCTTCAGCTCTAGAATCAATCCATTCTTTTGAGAACTTATCGGCAAACTCTTTAATATTAGGAATATCATTATTATTTACATCAATATTCTTATCACCTTTTGCCATTAAATTAGTGAAAGCTTGTTTCATTAATTTTCCGACAGCAACTTTAATATCATTAGTTCTCTTAAAAACAGCATCGGTATTATTAACCTTTACAAAATATTTATATGGCAATTCTATATATTCACCAATATTCCTTTCCTTAATAGGAGTAATAAAATCAGTATTGCGCAAAACTCCAGGTAAATCTCCAGGTAAGCCTTCTTTTCCTGCACGCAATGGTTCACTGACATATTTAAGGGTATTCATGTCAATTATACCATTAGCTGCTTGTAAACACTTTAAAGTATCATCTGATTTTTTTAATGACATTGACTGTTCAATAAAATAATCATACGTAGGCTTATACCAATCAAGTTGTTGTTTCCTAGCAACAGGAGTTTTTTGTGAAGGAAGTGTTTTACTCATAAAAATACTTTATCGTTTACCATATAAGCCAATGCTACCAAGAGTAGTAGTTGCAATAGAAGGTTTTCTAGGTTTAAGTCTTTTAGTTCTATACGCAAGTCTTTGAAAAGCGGCAACTCTCATACAACTAATTCTATCAAAATTACCCTTGCTTGAAAACATTAACAACTCTTTTAACAGCGGTGCATCTTTGATATAGTGTAAAATATAGCGCACTTCTCCATCTTCAGTCTGTCCAGTTGGAGTATATATCCAATCCTTAACATAAATAAGACCGTCAGCAGCACGATCGGTAGCACCGATAGTTATGCCATAAGGAGCATTTGGATTGTCTTTTGATTGCTCATTAATAATAGATGATGGATCTCTATATAATAGGTTCAATTTTGACCATCGTCTAAAGTCAGCAACAGTGGTACCTCGGTCAACTTCAGGTAATCCTTTGGCATTATATTGTTCAATAGCCATTGCAAATAATTCATTTGCATCACTCATTTCTCCAAATCGACCAGCATATTGAGTGCATAGAATATCTCCAGAACCAACTAAGTTATTCGGATACATCCAAACCTGAATAACATTTAATGAATTTTTAGTAGTTACTTCTTTCTCATTCTTATCTTTACCAATTGGGTCCATTGTGACATAATAAAGATCAGTTGGAACAACACCGTCAATTCTAACAGGTGGATGAAATTCTCTGAAACAGCCGTGAATATCGTCATCTCTCTTAAATGGAACATTTTCAACATATGGATGTGGTTTAATACCATCTTCTACTAGTTGCTGATTGGTTTTAAATACGACACCATCTTTAGTTCGAACAAGCATTCCATCACGATAGCTTTTATAATCACCATTGTTTTGTATTTGTTTAAAATGTTCTACTAATGCAGCACTACTAAATATATTTTCTTTGCCAATCGTAAACGCTTCCCCAGGACTATTTGCACGTTGACCAACGTACATAAGATAATCACTAGTGTTCTTATGTTTCTTAGCCCACTCTTTATCAGCAAGGTCAGCTTTATAAGCCTTCATCAATAAACTATTACCATGCTCATCTACATAAGGTTCATAGTTGAGAATTTGAGGATGGAAAAATCCACAAACTTCAAATCTAGAATCTCTATCATAGATATTCTCAAGAGGCATCATTTTGTTACCTCTAGGATTATAGAACATACGAGAGAAGTCTACCCAATCAGCTTCTGCATCACCAGCAGTGCCATATATTCGAATGGTACCAACACTCACTTCCCCAGACTCAGTGACAGAAGTAACTAATTCATAAGAACGCTGAAGATTAGGACATTTTCCAGCTTCTTCATAGTCAATTTCAATAGCACCTTTACCGATAGGTGCACTAGGATTATTTCTTAATGTTACAGATAAGGCTTTACTCCTAAAACCAAACTTTTTATTACCTTCGCTTTGTTTCTTATAACCAAGTTCGATAGTATCCAAAGGTTCACTTAAATAACCTCTCTTCCAATATGTTTGTGTTTCATACCAGTCAAGGTTTGTTTTAAGCATATCGGATGTAGCACCTGGGTCAGTAAGATACGAAATGTCATATGCTGCAAGAATAATAGTGGTATAAGGATTAAGATTAACAGTATTTGCACCTTGGCTACCACGCTTATAAGAATACCCCTTGCGACGAGCTTTAGCCTTAGTACCATGAAAATTATTATTCGCTAAAAATTCATCAAACTTAAAATTCAAATAATCACCATCCCAGAAACGAGGAAAACCCGTTATAGTTTTTCGTTTATCTCCCGTTCTAATTAATTCGGTTTTTTCTTCATCATTAGGAGTTCTAAGTATACGACCATAATTTAAATAATTATAATGATCACCAGTAATATGTAATGGAAATAATAATTCTTTTTTACGAGTTTCTGTGGTATTGGGATCAAAATATTCTTCAACATCATGATGATATAACTTACAATTAAGCGTCATACCACTTCTTCTACGTTGAGTTTCTCTAGCCCAAAACTCTCTATATGCAACAGTACCTACGTGATAAGGACAATATTTCTTAAATTTTGTATAATTATCTGCAACTTCACTAAACTCTTTAGTATCAATAAATACAAAATTCATATTCATCAGAAATCCACCACTGTCGCCAATGAGGAAATCATCGAATACATCAACGAATCCTTGAGTTCTAGCAAAAGGATATTTACTCTTATCTTCAAAATAATAATCAATATAAGGGAGTAGACCTCCCTCATATTGATCATCACCAGGTATTTGGTTAAACATATCTAGAAACGGTTTACTTCTGGACGAACAATGCTATTAATATCTGTAACAAGAAAACCCGCTGCACCTTTATGGCCTCCGCCACCAAATTGTTTAGCTATAACGGAACAATCAACTTTTCCATTATCGTTATATAAACTAAAATTCCAAGCACCATTAGCAAAATGAAAACAAGCGCAACCATCATAATTATCAGCATGATAATCAATACCAAAATTTATAGGATTAAACCGTTCTTTATTAATGCAGACAAATCTGACAGGAGATAGACCACTTTCTTTAGAAAAATATAATTCTAATGGAAATCTATTTTTATATGCTTGTTTAGCTTCTGTACAAAGATACTGGTAGATAGCTTTCCCTTTATCGTATATCTGATTCAGTGCATTATCGAAGTATTGGCCTGTATTATAAAGCTTATCATTAAACGATTCAATCAGCTTATCATAGGCCTCTTGATAGTTACTGATACACTGTCTTGCTCCATACTGAAATTCAAGAACCTTTTGTTCTTCATTCGTCCCTTTATGACCGAAACAGTCATAACGGCCAAGTAACCGTACAATTTCAGGCATTTGTTCTTCAGGAAAGAAATACTTCCATGTAAGTTCACAGGCGGCATAAGCAGTATCACGAGAACCATAGATAAATTTGCTATCGCTTATATTTGCTTGCTGCCATTTGAACACATCAGTTATAGCACTAATGTGATGATCAATCCAGAGAAAATTATGGCTTAGATTCTTATAAAGATTACCCATTATATCAATAGGAAAACTGATATCAACCATGATCACTTTATCGTACCCGGAAAGATCCGGTATGGGTTGGCCGTAGTTGTAGCCGATAAAGTCAATACTATCTTCTCCTGTGTTAGGATTAGTAATATGATTATTTTCTTGAATATAACTACCCTGGGCTTTCTGCCACCAATGTTTCACAATTGCAGCACTCATCCAACCGTCTAGATCAATGCTGTGATAAATACATACTATTTTCATAATGTTTCTTTTTAATTATCTTCATTAAGTATTAAACGTTCCGCATTTCTTATGCAAGCATCTAGATCAATAAAATCATGATCTCTAGGATTACTTATTCTTCTACCAACAAAACCCATTTTAAGTGACCTCTTAGGATCATTAGGATCTGTTATGCCATTATCAAGTTCAACCTTAGTTATATTCAATTTATTAAATGATGGAACGTTATCCCTTATTCTAGCAAGTAATGCATGTAGTTTATCACGTTCAATGTGAGTATAAAGTCTAACATTATACGCATCTGTATAATCATTCTCATCTTTAAAATCTTCTTTTATCAAATATGCTCGAATGTCCTCAAGTATATCAGAAAGGTTCTCAACCTTAGCATGTGGAGATCCTTTAGTAATGCAATACGCAAAAGCACTAGTTATGTCTCTTGCTGTTAAAATTAGGGGTTTTGAATCACTCATTGTTAATTTAGGTTTTAGTTTATTATTACTTTATTAACCAATTCTCATATCTGGGTCTTGACTATCTAGTATCGCTCCGCCTCCTCTACCTATTTCACCTACAGTTTCTTCTTTTCTAATTAGGTCTTGTGCATCCTTTAATGATGCATATTTCTTTGGAAGTTCAGTAGCAATATTAAGCATTTTATTCTGTGTTTCTGTCAATTGAGTTACCTCAGCAGGAGTTAAATCTTTCTTATCAAGAAGTTTCTCAGTTTCATGTCGAAGTCTCTTAACAACCTTATAATGATTTTTAAATCCTGCTAATAACTCTTTATTTAGTTCTTTTGCAATACTTTCATTAGCTTCAACATAGAAGTCCATAGCAGTAGCTATTTCTTTATCAAAAATCCAATCTTCAGGCAACCCAGCAACATCTAATGCGTATTTATGAGTTTCCTTTTCACTAAGTCCTTTTTGATTAGGATAACTATTATAGTCACACACCATGTAAATATAAGTAAACTCCTTAAATGCCTGCAATTTCTTTCTACCATCGCTGTCACCAGGACTTCCTCTATCTCTACTAAGAATAGCTTTTAATTCAGGATGCAATAGTATCTCAGGGCGATCTAAAATAAGTTCGCCATCTTTGTAAATAAATAAAGTCATTACCGGAGTTTAATTAATTTGACACTCTTAACATTAATTAATTTGTCATCTGTAACAATGTCAGCAAAATACAATTTTTGTCTAGGTTTAATAACATTAATAGGTTTCCACTTGCCTTCTTTCTCCCAATACAAATAAGCATAAATAGTTGGATTATAATGAACTTTCCAAGTAGCAATAGTATCATTACTAATCTTAACTCGTTTTATTTCTAATTTACCAATAGTTAAACTATCAATCTCTTTATATATAGTATCATTAATACGAATTATAACAGGAACGCTTACTGTATCAATTATGGTATCACTTTGAATACCTAGCATATACTCCAATCTGCGAATTTTAATATTAAGAGATTTAGCTTTATTTACAAGAGCATTGATCTCTTTATCTTTACTACTTAATACTTGCTTAACAGTAAGTTCTTCTTGATAACCTCTAGCTATTTTGTCTCCATACTGTGTTTTCCAGTAACTAGTTTGTAGTTTACTAGCAGTATAATTTTTCTCAGCAATAGCTTTTTCAGTTTCTAAGTTTTTAATTATACGCATACCAACTATAATAGTAACTATTAACATTGGTGTTATAATCATTAAAAAAGAACCATTTAAAAGTTTAGTCTTAATAGGAGTAAGAACATTGCTTACTAGGAAAGTTATTATAGCACTAAGCATAGTATTGTATTTATTAGTTAAACTTGTTAACTCCCCCTGTAGAAAATAAGAGGAGTGAGAGGTATCTGAGTACCCCCATTAGCATCTATTTTGTTATCAACCTTAGTATTTTTATTGTCCTTTAAACTTCAACAACACATCAACAATTGTATCAGCAACTCTTTCTTTTTGTAACTCATATACCATACAATCCCTTTCATTACTTAGAAAACACACTTCAAGTAATATATTAATAGATGGTATAGTCATCCATAAGAGTTTTTTTCTTGGAGTATTCTTTTCACTAATTACTCCACGATTAGGAATAATTAACAAGGTGGATATATTACTACTTAATTCCGTTGCAATAGCTAGTTCTATGTTTGTAGCATCATTTGGAACAATTACTTCTGTACCACTAGCGTTTGGATTTGTACTGGCATTAAAATGTATATCCAATACAATATCGTTTGCATCAAAGTATTTTTTAAATAATGCAACCGTTTGATAAGTTACATTAGAATTAGGATCAGTATTAACTTTTTGATTTAGTTTTTTAAAACGTTCAACAACTAAGTCACGTAACTTAACAGTTTCTACTCCCTCGACCATCCATTGTGAAACTGCTCCACGGTCTTTACCTTGCAAATTACTATGCCCGGCACTTATTGCAATTCGTCTTTTCATCCTACTGTTATCTCTAATTGTTTATTTAATTTCCTATTGTCATAATGATGATTCATCAGTTTTTCTACCTCATTTTTCATATAAGTAATTGGGCGAAAATCAACTTTATTAACAATAGCATTAACATCTGTGTTTAAATACATTTCGTGTCTTATGTGGCAAAGTATAATTGCTTTACAAGTAAGTCCAAAACGTTCTGCCATAAAAGCATAACTACTTAATTGGAATGTATATTTATAACCAACGCTACAAGGAATATTATCAAGAGGTTCTTTAAATGTTTTATATGTTTCTATAAAGTTTCCTGTAAAGTTACCATTACCATCTTTTTCATAATATCCAGCCTTATAGTTAATATCGGCTCTATTGGTTTTCCAATCTATTATTATAAATTCTTTATCTTTAATTAGAAATAAATCTATTAATCCTGATATTAATTTTTCATAATTAAAAACTCCTAATTCTGCATAAATGCGATAACCTTGCTTAACTAATGCAGCAACAATAGCGTATATAGATGGATATAAAATATCAATCTTTGTTGTGACAAAATACTCTAAACTTAATTCCCCAAATCCAGGATTTGTAATAACATCGTTTATAGTTAATATCCTACCACTGGCTATTATACTGGCAGCACCTGTTCTGAATCCAGTACTAGCTTTAATACTTTCTTCGAGATAATTATGTTTTTCGTTGCCTAAGTCACACGCTTCTTTACTAGTAATCTTCCATTCTTTTTCTAATTGCTTTGCTGTCTTTCCACGATACTTAGGATTCCCTTTACGACCAGACAATTCACAAAGTCTAGCCATCTTCTTTGAATCAAACTTATCTTCATACTTACCTATGAGTGTGGTAACACTCACATATTCATTACCCCTATTATCTGTATATTTGTGTACAGTAGGATCGAAAAACAGCGATATGTCAGTAGTTATCATAGTACCTATATTAATTAAAAAAGGAGATGGTTTTTGACCATCTCCTCAAAGTTTAACTTGACCCCTAACCCCGATATTATTTGTAGAACAAAATTATTAGAATACAACAATACAATGTAGCATCTTACGGAAATAAAAACCGTGAGCAGTTTTACCAGTAATTTCTCTTCCATTTGTTTCAAGAGTTTTAATGGTTTCTATATCACTAAATAACTGATGTTTTGTAGCATCACTAACTTTAGCAATAGCTGTTTCTTTAATCTTTATTTCCATAGCTGACATAGCATTGATTTATTGAATAGATTGCAAATATAAGATAAAAAATGACGTTACCGACATTTCACTTAAAAAAAGTACAAAAATATTTATCAATCTCTATTCTATGGATGTTATGAACGGCGTATGGGTATCAGTGTTTGCGTATGCTATTAAAGTCTAGCGAAAGTACAACGGGCTTTATGTGCTTGCTCTTATTCGCTTTGATTCTATTAAAATAGTCTATCTGCCTCTGCTTACCAACTACTTCATTTATTTCATCAACTAACTCATGCTTAACATCACTAGGAAGATCAATCACTTTTTCATAACCAAGATCCCTAGTTTTTTCTTCAAGAGTTGTATAGAATGCTTCTCTATGTTTATCAAACTTAAATGTTCCCAATCCTTCTAATTGGATATCTTGTTTACGATCTATACCATATCTAATAAGTCTACCTCGACTTAAAAGAATTTGATATATAAGAAATCTCTTATCAGAATGATGTAAGGAATTAAATATAGGAAGGTATTCTCGGAAGCCTTTGTTCTTAGTACCTTTTGTAGCCACAGGCTTAGATAGTTTGTTTATAATAGAATCAACTAGCTTGTATATTTGAAACGTCAACATCATCGTTAGTAGAGTTGTATATAGCGTTACGAGTAGTATCCTTCGTAAAGATACCTAATATTTCATATCTGCGAATAACAAAATATTCTTCAAATTCAAGTTTCTTATTGTTAGCAGGAAGAGAATTAATAAAATCCTCTAATTCTTTTGCTCTAAGTGATCTTAGATGATTATGAATTTTTTCAAAACTCTTTTCATTCTCAGGTATCGTTAAAGCTTTAAGAGAATTAGGCATTACAACAACTTCATCCTTTAGTTCAACATCTTTAACTTTTGCTCCATATCCCGCAATATGCAGTTTAAAATTTTCTTTCTCATCAGGTGTAGCATTAGCAACGCTAAGTGCACTATTATATGCAGTACCCTTGATTAAAATACAATCGTCAACAGGAATAAAAGATACTGTTGAAACACCAATTTGACCTTCATTTGTTTTAATCATAACTTATCGAGTTGTTTTATTATTATTGGTATTAGTAGTGTCACCAGTATCAGCACCGGTCAACATAGATGTTTTATTATTTACATTCTTAGTAACAGTAGCACCAGTGTCAGTATCAAAACCTATATTTATTATATATTTTATTTCAATATTACTCCGGGCGTCTGCCCTGTAAAGGTAGAATAAATTTTGATATGACAATGAAAAATTTTAAATTTTTTTAAAAATACTTAATAATATACTGTAATTCAACTACTTGTATTTTATCTCTATCGTTATTTATAAAATTACATATAACATTATGTGCAACAATATGTGCAACAACATCTGTAGTTGTATCGCTAGTAGCAACTAGAGCAAATCCTCTATCATATGCTCCATCACATCTCTAATATTATCTTTATCAAAATTAGTACTTGCATTAGTAGTAATACTAGTATCAAAAATATAGGTTGAAATTGTCATATATATAAAGGTATAGAAATTGACTAGTTAATTTGTTTACAATTTTTGATAGAAAGGTATATAAGGATAGTGTTTGTGATATTAAATAATGGCTTGAGTATGGACTCGATAAAGGAAATGTATATGAGAGAGTGTATGTGGGTAGTAAGAAAGTTAGTGCTAGTGAGGAAAAAGAGGTTTGTGTGATAGAGGTGACGTACCACCTGGTAAGACACCCCCTGCTAGATTTCGGCTAGACAGTCCCCCGTTTAGTTCCAATGCAAATATTAAGGTGGGGGAGTAACTAATCTTATAAATTCTTACTGCTATGTCAAACAATGCCAATGCCTCTGCTCCTGTAGCTCCTGTAGCTAAAACCGAACCACAAGTAACATCAGGTACATTACTTGGTAAACGTGCTTGCAACCTCTTTATTCCCGGAACGAAAGAACCACTTCGTGATGAAAATGGTGCTCTTATCGTTGACCCTAACAAGACCGAACTTATTATGAGTGATGGTTCTCGTCATCGTGTTCGCACCGCTAATATCACCGGTCAATTCAAGTTCGGTGCTACTTGCCATCTTCTCTGGGCTAAGATTGATGGTTACAATGCCGGAGAAGCATTTGTGGATGTAGTCATGATCGACTAATCTGCTGCTGTGAAGAGTGCTGGTATTCGTACCAGTACTCTTTGTTTTCTTTTTAATACTAATCTTAACGTTAATAAACACGCCTCTACTACATTAGATGATAGCCGAAATGTAGTGGTTTATTCAGGTTCGAATCCTGATAGAGGCACTAAACCTTAAATTCATACAAATATGAAACCTAAATTAAACAATGTAACTCAAACGCCAAGCGATGAACTTGTTTCAATGAGTGGTGAATAGTTAGTGAATGTACCGGCGCTAATACAAATTCAATTAACATTAATTAAACAAATAAAGGAGTAAAATCATGAAAACGGTCGCATTAGTTTTACTGATAATAAGTGCAGGCTTAGTAGCCAGCATAATAAAAATAAACGACAAGTGAGATGTTCTCGTTGGAGTGTTTGCTATTATTTTTATTGCAACAATGTATATGGTTATCGTTGTTAGCAATAAAGAAACAGCAATTAATGCTTTAAAAGGAAAAAATCCATATAGGATGGAGATTAGTTATAAACAGGTAAATGATTCTACGTTTATGGTAGCTGATACTGTTTTTGTTAAAAATGGTGAGTGAGGTGGTGCTAACGCACCATATTCCACACCTACTAATTCTCTACCTAATCCACCTTCACACCAACCTACCTATATATAATGTAGGACTTCACATCCTTCATTATCACTACTCCATCTAGTACCAAATCCATCATTTGTTTTTCTCCAAAAACATTCGTAATTTGGCCACGAAAATACAACACTCAAATTTTAGTACCTTTATAAATAGTAAATAATTATAATCACTAGGAACTAATGTTACACACTTACTTAAAAACCGTGTTGTTCTTGTTATTAATTAAACAAGATATTTGAAATGAGGGGAAGCACATCAATGTTATTAGCGGCATATGGGATACTAGCCGTTGCATCGTCACAAACACAAGAAGATTTGTTTACACTTACAAACTCTTATGCAAACTTACCTGAGCTTAGATATGATAATATTGAGCCTAAACGCTATATAAAATCACAACTTACAAATAAACAAAGAAAAGCACGTTCTGCAAGTAAAAGAGCAAGACAAGCAAGAAAAAATAATAGGTAGTTCGCTATTAATAAATAGTGTACTAAATAAGCTAATAATTTAACAAACAACCATACTATGAAACCATTTGATTTAGAAGAAGCACTTGCTGGTTATCCCCTTACGACAAAAGAAGGACTAACTGTTACTGATTTTACTAAAAATAATAGTAGCAAATATCCCTATAAAGCTTTCGTCAATAATATTCGTCGCACTTTTACAGCAAATGGTAAATGGAGTACACAACATGAATCTTATTTAGATTTATTTCTAACGGATACTGAGCCTGAAGAAGAATTAAAAGAAGGTGATACTATAGAAGTATTATCTAATATGGGGTGGGACGAAAGAATATTACTAGCTGTATTAAAAAACAAAAGTGCTATTTGTGTATCAGGTGGAGATGAGCCTATATATAAAGCAGGAAGTATATGTTCTACGGCAACGTGGGCAGATGGCAAATGGAGAAAAAAGGTTACTAAACCTGAACCAGAAGTTGAAATAAAAATAAGTATAGGTGATAAGGAAATTTCACTGAAAGATTTAAATGAGGCATTAAATCAGAAATTACGGGAAGTACTTAAAGAAATAATAAACAAAAAAGGCTAAACATTGAACCTTCATAAGCTATGAAAAGAGAAACCGTATTAAGAATGTTAAAGAAGCGATTACATGAATCACAGAGAGTGCTAAGAGAAAGAACAGAACAGTTAGATTTAATGAACGTTCTGGGTGGAATTTATGATGAAGAAAGAGAAAAACAAATTAAAGTTAATTTAAAAACGGATATTACTGAATTATCTTTTTTAATTAAAGCTCTGGATTCAAGAAAAAGAATAGCTAATAAAGAAAATAAAGCCAGTAAGAGAATGAATGAATTTCTCGATAAGGTTGATTCTCTTTGTTACGAATATGGTTATGAGTTTTATCCAACAATTAACGGTTGGACTGGAAAAACTGATAAAAATGGCAAATATGAAACATTTGCTTGTATTGGAGATAACGAAGCTATTGAATTAATATATCTTGATGGAGATGGTAGAGGAAAATAAACAAAAAGCAACAATAACCGATGAAACCGCTGTTGGTTTTATACAACGCTATTGCCAGTTTTTTATTCGATTTAAAGATATTCCAGAGAATGAAATTAGTGGCGTATACGATGGTGATTGTGGGAAAATTCGTGATGAATTAGGGACTTCGTGTTACCAATTTATAAAACAAGGTGAAAATTACAATATTATTTTATCATCAATTAGCACAGGATTTTTACATGATTTATGTTGGTTTTTAGATGATTTTGAAAGTGGTAAAATTCCTTGTTATTTAATAGAAGCAAAACAAGTTGGATTAGGTAGTTATGGTGAGCCAGTTGTTAAAAACATAAAGATTATAAAACAACTTGAACGGATTGAATTAGTTAATCCAAAACCAAAATATAAAATGGATATAACAAATCCACAATTACGATGAGGATGAACAGTTTCTTAACATACAGTATTATATGGAATATTGTCAAATGAAAGGGTATGTAACTCCACAGGAATGGTTAGAGACGCACAAATCTTTTTAATTGATTATAACATTGATGTTATGAAAAGTAGCGGAAATCGAAGAACAAATTGCATTATGGAATTATAAAATCTAATTACTCATGACACTAACAATCTACATTCTAATTTCGTATCTAATGATATTAGGTATGAAGATGAGAAAACCACAAATGCCTTTATGGCAACTACTCTTAGCTCCAATAATGCTTCCTATCTTAATAGGGATATTATTGGTGGAAATGTGTAATGAATTTGATAAACCTGATAACAAATAATATTAATAATACTTATTCCACACTCTTATAGTGGAGGAATGTAAAGCTGATTCATAATAGAATTAATCATCTATGTCAATAATGAATTAGTAGTGGCAGCATAGATAGTGCAAAGTTACGCCAAGTGTTGAACTTAGTTAAAAGGTTGCTTTATTCAACCTGCTATGTATGCCTATGTGATAGCAATATTACATAGTAGTTAAAGAGAGTTTTGCCGTTCATTTTTCTCTTTTTAACATTGTGCGGGTGGAAGTGATTATCCACCAACAAATCAATTAATAATTTGAGTTATGAGAGCAAAGGCAAATGTGCACTTATTACCCAGTGATAAAAGTTTGTATCATTTATATATCGCTTTTTCTCAATCTGAGCTAGAAATAAGTAAGATCAAAGAAGGTGATCTTTGTATTAACAAATATGGTAATAGTTTATATCGACGCAATTCGCTAGAAGATTGTGCTGAATGGGAAAAAGTGATAGCAAGTACAGATAATTCTTTGAAAGTTAGAGATAAATGTATTTGTTCAGAAGAAGAATCTATAACTTGCGGTAAGCCAAAGGCAGAAGGTTTATGCCAACAATTAATTCCTTTAATCCCAGAGTATTTTGTTTCTTTATTTATATATGAATACAATAAAGGAAATATAATCAAGAATGTTGAGATTGAATTAAGTTATCAAGGTGCTACTCAAGAAGATAGTTGTGGAAACATAATGTCTATACCAACTTTAAAACTTAATCAAGACAATGAAGTGATTGTAACAGTACTTGAAGAAAAGAAATACGATAAAGAAGAAGTTGCTGCATTATGCAGAAAAGCATATCTCGCTGCAATTGCTGTAACCGAAGATGGCTGGAATGGAGCATTTGCTGGTGTAGATAATCCTAATATCGAAGAGATTTTTGGAAAATATGCAAATAACTGGATTAGTAAAAACCTAAAATAGTAACAATTTAAACTTCTTACCGATGAAGAACGATGATGAATTTGAATTTCAAGGTAAACCAGTAGTTAGTTATAGACTTTCAATAATTGCATTTGCTGGTGCACTCGTTATGCTTATATTGATTGTTGCAGGGATTCGTTGTAATGCACAATCAATAGGCGTTGATTTTCAAATGCATTCCAATGGAGTGCATCAATATGGTATTACGACTACTAAAACCATTGGCAACTTTGGTGGATACTTTGACCATATTTCAGATGAAGATGTAAACGAGGATTATGTTCTTCAATATACCGTAACTACTGTTTGTGGATACGGTGTTGGGATAAATTATTCAACTAATGGAGAAAGATTTGATAATATTTCTCTAGGTTGTGGCGAATACAAAATTCATAGTTTTAATACAGAAGATGGAGAAATGACAAAAACCTTCTTTGTGGAGGTTAAAACGGGATTGAAGATAACCAATTGGCTTAATTTGGTAATAGGTGTATCATCCTATCCTGCCATATTAAGTGGGGTTCATTTAAAAGTTAATTTCTAAATTTTACACAGATGAAAACTAAAAAAGAACGACTTGCTACATATCAACGTATAATTGATATTTATAGCAATGACGAAAAACGTACCGAATTTTTAGAACGCCATGAGTACGCATTTGATTATGGCATATGCTATGTTATTGTACTCTTAGGTAAGACTTGTATTAATTCCTATCCAGAAATTGAAAAATATGCGCCTACATTCTATTATAATTGCAATAATGAATTAACTACTTTTCGCGCATTTTATTTTAAGAAGGGTGACTGGAAACCACGTATCAACTTATTGTGGAATGCTGTACTTGATATGAAAGCTGAAAAGCGAAACTTTAAGCTCGCAATACCTAACAAACGAACTAGGTTTGATATATACAACACTTTGTATAACGTGTACACAAAGGGAGGTAACATTCGATTAAAAGTGTGGGGTAATAGAGTTGCGCCAATATTTGAAAGTGGTTTTTGTAGAGCTCTTTCGCTTATTCTTACAAGAGACTATACAAAGTCAATATTGGATTATTTGCCAGAACTCAATGCCAAATTAAGTGAACATGAATTTGTATACGGTGAATACCGTTTTCCTAGAGGTGAATGGGAAGAACACATAAGACTTCTAAAGGAAGTAATTGATGAAATGAAACCTAAATCTATAAGGAGGACTACAGATGGAACTAAGTGTAAGACTAAAAATATACAAGAAGATAATTTTCGAGTATAAAAAGTGGAAGAAAACACACAAACCTATGCCTAGGATGTTTCGCTTTGGTCTTTGTCATGCCATCTCTACAATTATAGGAGAAGATCCTACTGGGCATATACTTGATAGTTTTCCTGAAATAAAAGCCGCAAAGCCTGAACGATTATGTGACTTCATGGGTAGATACGATGAAGTGGTTTGTGGCTATTATTTCTCAATTTTTGATTGGGATTCTAGAATTAAACTTCTTGAGGATATTATAAAACAACACAAAAAACCAATTAAAAGCCAAACAGATGAGCCTACTAGCTAAGTACAATGTTACCTTTATAGATAACAAGACTAACAAAACACATACTGTACCAGAAAACGGTTTTGATATTATTCAAGCCATTGATACTGTACGTAAAACACACGCTTTCTCTATTAATGTGGTTAAAGCAGAATGTATAACTCAACCAACTAATAACCATGAAGCAGCAGCAGTTTGTTCTGAAGAAAAACGAGGGTGATGAAATTCCAGGAGAATTTATTATTACCCATAAAGGAATCACGTATCCTCTAAGTCGTAAAAGTAATGTTCACGCATTCGAAAGGTTCGGTGAAATAACAGATGCGATTACTTTAAACTCTAACGAAATAACTCTTCGCACTCGTCTTAAAAGGGCAAGAGTTGGTGATAGTTGTCATGTTCGTAAGGTTCCATTAAAATCTTTAGGAAAAGTATTCGATGTTTGCGATAAACTTAGTGGTAAAATTGTTGGAGTAAATCACGACAAGGTATCAGTTGAGTTAAATACCATCGGATGTGAAGGAACTGTAATGGATCTTTACAGAAATGATGTTATACTTACGAGTATAGCTAATGAGCATGAGGTAGCATACTTTTCATGCCCTTCCTGTGGTATGTATTTATAAACAATAGTGGTAGAGTAGTAGCAATGCTACTCTACCCTTTCTAATACAAAAATAAGATGGATTTCGCAGTAGCAAAAAGAAGTAATGCACCACAAGATAGTTATATCCGTGCTCACTATAATTTAGTAAAACGTAGGTGGTACGCTAAATACGGTAAAGAAGAACATCCAATTGCAATGGAATCATTAGAGATTGCTGGTGTTAAGATTTTGTACTCTCTTCCACAAAATACAGAACATGAACCTTGGACTAAGAGAGAGATTAATACCATAGTTGATCCTTGGGAAGTGAGCAAGTGGTGGGCAGTGTTAAGAGAGGGTGTTGCAATTATAGGTAAACCTAATAAAAAAGAAGGAACTTACATCATAACTCGTATACTACACGATAATGTTAGAAAAGACGAAGAATAATAAGAAAGAGGGCAGAAAAGTTTTATTTGGCATCATAATTAATGCTATGAATGCAGTTGCACCAAGAGCACCAGAAACGGTAGGTGAAGCTAATAGAGCTGCTATTACTGTAATAAATAGGCTATGTGTGAAATATAGAGTATCTTACAGTAAAAATAAACAAGCCATAATCATAACAACGAAAACAGCAGATGAGAAAGGTCTTAGAAGTACTGGCGATAGGAAAAAACCAACAGTTACTGATAGAATTACGAGATTGGATAAATAAAGAACATCCTGAGATTGATATGAGATTGTTTCTAAGTAGTCCTTTTCCTATGCAATTAGGAGTATTCTTAATATTCTTTGAAATGAAGAATATAGAGATACTAGCAAACTCAAATTCCTATACAATAGGATATGTTAATCCTACTCTTACTATAGAATCAGAAAGAGATACAACCGAAGCTCTAAAAGTAAAAGGAAACCCTTTTCTGATAGAGAAATACGATCTGAAAATAAATGATGTATTGCAAGCACATCAACTTGCGATGCTAGATGCCATACAAATACTAAACAAACCTGTGTTCTAATATGAATTTTACTGTAAGTAATCCGGGAAGATTAAGCGACGACCAATGGAAAGCCGCTAAAGATATAGAGAAGTGGTACAAGAGTAATGAACTTGTATATTGTCTATATGGCGCAGCAGGAACTGGCAAAACCTATTTACTAAATTATTTATTACGAAATGTTTTTATTCATGCCACTGTTGTGACAGCACCCACACATAAAGCTGTTAAAGTAGTTGAAAGTGTGACTGGTCGAAAAGGTAAAACTTTTCAGAGTCTGCTTGGTCTTAGGCCTAATGTTAATGTAGAAGACTTTGATATTGACAATATAAAGTTTGATGCATTAGGAACTGAAGGCTTAAATAACTATAAACTGGTAATAGTTGATGAATGCTCTCAAGTTATAAATGCTTTGCACAGATTAACCACACAAAGAGCAAAGCAATATAATACTAAAATTCTGTACTTAGGTGACGCACTTCAATTGCCACCTATTAAAGAAAGACTAAGTCCTACGTTTAGTGTACCGAGAAAGTTTGAACTTACACAGATCGTTAGGCAAGAAGAATCAAATCCATTACTGAAACTGTTTAAATATTTGCGAGATGATATTTGTACTAATGGTAATAAATTCTTAACATATCTAACCAAACATCCTACTGAAGTAAACGATAAAGGTGAAGGTTATATATGTTTACACGTTGATAGATTTTCAAAAGAAATTATAAACGTGTTTAAAAGTAAAGAATTTGAACAAAATCCTCAGAACTATGTTAGATATGCTGCTTACACTAATACCAGTGTTAATCTTTGGAATATGTATATCCGAGATAATACTGTTCCTGATCATAATGAAATTATTAGTGTCGATGATCTCTTAACGGGATATAAGACCATAGTTGATGAGTATAATACACCGATAATTATAAACAGCGAAGATTATGTCATAGAAAGTTTATCTAAACGCAAAGCCGATGACGGTTTTGACGTGTTTATAGCTAATATGACAAGTTTACTAGATGGCAGATCCGTTAATACATTTATTGTTGACCATAAAAGTGATACTTTCGCTGTTTATAAAAGAATAATTTCAGAATTGAGATTTCAAGCATTATATAGTAATGCAACAAGTAGGGGAAAAAACTGGGGAAAGTATTTTGAATACAAAGACAGGTTTTTAACTCTTATACCGTTTAGCGTTAGAGATCATTCTGATAAAGAAACATTTGTTCCTAAAGATTTGGATTATGGATACGGTCTCACTGTGCATAAATTACAAGGCAGTACAGTAAATCACATATTTGTTAATTTACTGAATATTTGCTATTATAACGGTAACAAATCTAATCCTATAGTTAACACTACTATGAATCCATATGCTATTGAAACTCGAAATAAACTAATCTATACAGCTCTAAGTAGAGCTAAAAAGATAGCAATCTTACTCGTGTAGCCATGCCAAGATTAATATTTCCAGAGATGGATGATAAAAAGCATTATATACTTGGGGTGGATGCTTTAATTACAACTGGTAATGGATCACATGTAGTAGCAGTCGGCGATACCTTTCTAAATATTGTTACCAGTGTCGGGCCTTCTCATGAGCCTAACCTATACTTAACAGAGATTTCTCGTGAATTACATCCAGCACTACAAACTCTACCACTAGTACTAAATTAGCTATGAATAAAGTAACTCATTGTAATAAATGCGATATTTGTTTGTTTAATAGGAGTACTCCTGTTTGGGGACACGGAAATGAACAAGCAAGTGTTATGTTTGTAGGCGAAGCACCTGGTGGCACCGAGAGAAGAGTAGGAATACCTTTTGCTGGTGCTGCCGGGAAAGCATTACGAAGAATATTAGATTTGTATGGATTTGATAGTTCAAATACATATATAACTAATGTTGTTAAATGCAGACCACCTAATAATCGAACTCCTGAACTCATAGAGATCATAAACTGTATTCCACTTTTGTATGCAGAATTAATGATCGTGAAACCTAAGATCGTAGTGCTACTTGGAAATACAGCACTTCATACTTTTACTAACGACTTTTCATTAAAAATTAGTAAATGCAATGGAGTGCCATTTGCTAAAGGTAGCTACGTAGTAATACCAATGTATCATCCATCATATCTATTACAGAACCCTGATAAAATAAAAGAGTTTGAAAGAGCCATGGATGTGCTATTATTCCTGTACAGATACATAAACCCTCTGCATATAACCAAACTATGAAAACTATGCAAGTTGTTCCTATGAGAGATTATCAATCTCTGTGGATTGTTGATTTTGACTTTAAAACAAGTACACTTTATTTTCGTACTAGTCGCAATCCTAAATATAGACAGTCCGAAGTCGTAAAGGTAACTGAGCATAGCGTAATAGGGAATTTATATGACTTCTCAGTGGAATTTCTAAATATGTTTATAAACAATAATATTCAATATTACCCAGAACTACTAACAGACGATGGAAACAACTAATAAAACAGGACTTACTAGAATGATAATAAGTAAACTTTTTTGTCATCATCAATATAGAGAAATCTATAGGATTGAATTCAAAAACAAAAGTGATCAAGTTGTAAGTATTTCTGCTGCACGAGAATGTACCGAATGTGGTAGAACAAAAAAACTAACATTATGACACGAATAGCTGAAACAAAAGCATACAATAAGATACTAGATGTTATACTTAGCTGTAAAAACGAACAGCATTTGGAAGTAGCTAGACGTATGATTGAGAATTATAATAAGTTATTTCCACTAAATAAGAATAATCATCGTGAATTACTTACAAATCTTAAAGAAAAGAAACAATTTGGACTATGGTAAGTTACAAAGTAGTTGAAGAAGTTGGAGATAAATCAGGTCTCTACTCCTCTTTATTTTACAGGGGGCTTATCTATGAGATTGGTAAATCTTATTTAACCTTTTGTAAAGCTGGTATATTTAGTTATACTACTCTCGAAGCAGCAAAGGGTTTTATTCATACCTTTACAACTACTCAGGCAAGCTCTCTAGTGGAAGTTGGCTGTCACCCAGAAGAAGTAAAGTATTATATAAAGTCATTAGCGATTTTAGAATGCGAATTTCCCGAAGAAGCTGTAGTTGCAGTGGAGGGAACTGTAATACAAACAAAAGTAATAATTATTAAACAATTAGTCGGAGGCTAAAACCCATGAACACTAATCCAAAACAACAAGAAAAACTGAAATGTATTAAGCACAAACTTAGTGGTGAAGTATTACGTGTAACCGTATCCGAAGCTGAGCATTATATAGCAGAAGATGAAAACTGGCATTATACCAGTAAAGGCTGCTACAAGCAAACGCTTAAAAATGAAGGTCGTGTACACTATACGGCGGGAGAGTATATGACTGGACATACCAAGAAGCGTAAACCGTATCATGGTCATAAAATTACTCAAGTTATTGAAAAGACCATTGAGAATCCTAACTATGACCCAAAACCTATTCTTGCAAAACCTAGAAAAGCTATTACCCCTAGGTTTAAAGAAACCTATAAGAATCCAGCTACAACAGTGTTGATTAAAGCGCCTGATCACAGTAGAATCAGTATTAAAGCTGTTGGAATGAGAAATGCTGATCATTTTATTAAGAAAGTTGAAAGAGTTGTTCATATTATTGCATTTGGCGAAAAACACCCAAAATTTAAAAATTCTAAGTGATGACAAACATTGAGTATTTAGATTTCCTAGGTATTCGTAGTAGAGATGTGTTTCGTGCACATCTCTTACTACTTCTTAAGAAAGCTGTAAAAAGTACAGTTTTCTGGTTTATAATCGGTCTCATGAGTGGAGCTACTGTATATTTTGTTCTGCCTGCTGTTGATACAGTGGCTTCCACTCATTATAAACGAGAAATTGTTTATGTTCCATCAATAAGCATTGATAGCAATACACGTGCATTCATGAATGCCATTGCTACATTTGAAAGTGGTGGAGATTATAAATCCGTAAATGGTAATTTTCTCGGTAAATATCAAATCGGTAATGATCTACGTGAACAACTCGGATTTGGTGGTTTAAATACAAAAGCTGGCCATGATCAGTTTCTTAATACTCCTGAATTGCAAGATATAGTGATGGCTCTAAGCATAAAGTACAGTGAGAAAGAATTGGATTCTTATATCAAACGATATAGTGGAACAAAAGTAGGTAGCCATTATCTAACAAAAAGTGGAATTATTGCAATAGCTCACGCTTGTGGAGTTGATGGATGCAAAAGTTTCATTAACAGTAAAGGTGCATATGAGCCTAATAATGGAAGAAGAGTTGTTGATTACTTACAATTTAATAACTTCAAGCTATGAAAGGTGCAATAATTTTTAATAAAGTAACTGTAACAATTGAAAAAGAAGAACTAACTGATTTAGAAATACAGGAAGTTGTAATCAATTGTGCAAGAAAAGAATGTGAACCTACTCTTTTAACTTATCCTAAAGATAATCAAGTAATTGTATTATCGCCAATAGAGGCATGGATGAGTAAAACTCCAAAAGAAAAGAGTGAATCTGAAAGTATTCTTTATGATGCTCCAAAGATTACTATTGATTTTCAAATGGAGAAAAGTGTAGATGTGTGGATAAGGGCTTTAAAAGAAGTAAAAGTGTATTTAAAAAAACGAAATAGTGAAGTAGAAACAACTTCTAATGAAGAATAACGTGGTAGTGCAATACCAACAAAATAACAAAGTGCTTACGATTTAACAACTTTAATTTACGATAAACATGGAATTTACAAAAGTAATGCAAGCACAATTTAATAAAATGTGTGCAACAGGTAAATTGTTTCGCAGTTCACTAACTGGGCAACAAGTTTGGGATATCTATCTTAAAGGATTTAAGAAAGATCCTATATTTAGAGATCCTAATAGCTCAATACATAACTGTAATTTGTGCAATAATTTTCTTCGTAGGTATGGAAATATTGTAGCTATTGATTCGGACTTTACAATTATGACCATATTTGACGTAGAAATTAATGATGAATATGCTAATTCAGCAAGATTGCTAAAAGAGGCTTTGCAAAACGCTCCCATCCAAGATGTGTTCTTTGAAACATTTGATGCACTTAAATCTTTAGCATACGAATCGTGTACTAAATCTAATACCACATTTAAACTGGGTGTTGATAAAAACGTAAAGCGTTATACAAAAGAAGAAGCAGAGAAGTACGGAGTGGTTTTGCCAAATGAAATACGAACCTTTGAGCATTTGCATTTGTTTCTCCCAAAAGCATTTGTTCATATGGGAGATAAATCCATAGAAGCAATCATGGCTGAATACAGAGATGCTAAAAATGTATTTCAAAGAGCCTTATCTGAAATTCCTATTGATACTCTGCAACTTGTAAAGGATTTAATTAATCAAGGTAGTTTATTAGATGGTCAAACGCATTTACATAAAATAGATGCCATGATTACTAAAAAACTATTGTATGATGAATTATCCCCAATTGAAAGAGATAATTGGATATGGATAAACAGTTATAACTTTCAATTTGCTAAATTTAAAAATGAATTAATTGGTGTACTTTGTAGTGAACTTGCGGAAGGCAAAGAGTTAAATGCAGCTTGTCAGGCATGGAATAAAAGAGTTGATCCAATCAATTATATGAAAACTACTGCTCCAATAACTAAGAAACAGATTGAAGAAGCTAAAACTTTTGTTGAAGATAACGGTTATACAGAGTCTTTTAATAGAAGAATGGAAATTAAATTTTAACCTTAAATACTAAAAGTCATGTTTAAACAAGCAAGTAAATTAAAACTGAGGTTTACAACAAATCGTGGTGTATTATCAGTAGAGCAGTTATGGGATTTAACACAAACTGAATTGGCAAAAGCTATTCGGGATGTTAAGAAGGTATTAACTAAAAATACTGATGATGAATTATCGTTTTTAATAGAAACAACGGTAGTCGATGTTGAAAATCAATTACGGTTTGATATATTGAAAGATGTATATCTTACCAAAAAGAAAGAAAACGAAGAACTTAAAACGGCTGCTGAAGTTAAAGCTCACAATCAGAAAAGTCTTGCTCTTATTGCTGAAGAGAAAGAAGGTGAACTTAAAGAACTGTCCGTAGAAGAGTTAGAAAAACTGTTAAAATAAGATTAAATCATCATGGTAGCGCAAATATATGACGTTGAAACATTTCCAAATGGTTTTTGGGTAAGTTTTATTCCTGTAAATGCTGATAAAGAACTGTTTCAGCAATATGTAGATGCCGATATTGACCATAATATTGAACGTAAAATTGAACTAATTCCTTTACTCGGAATTAAGGTGTTTGGAATCTTTGGTAGTAGAAACGATTTAAAGGAATTAGTTCAATTTGTTCAAAGTTGTCCTATACTGATAGGTTTTAATAACAAATTATATGATAATTTGCTTATAGATTTTCTTTGCATCAATTATCCTAAATTCAGTAGATATGATACTAATCGTATAAATACTGAATTATTCGATCTTAGTAAGCAAATTATTGATGCGCAAGGTGCTAACATTAGATATCTTAATCCTGTATTTCGTAAGTATTCACATCCTTATCTCAGTATTGATTTACTCTCGGTGCTGTTTGAAGTACATGAACGAAAAAGTCTTAAACAAACAGCTATTAATTTAAAATGGCATCGTATTCAAGACTTACCTTATGAGCCTACTCACTTTGTTTTACAACAAGAAGAGAATAAGGTTATTGATTATAATATAAATGATATCCTTATTACACTTAAACTGTATTGGCATGGACTCGATATTATTAACTTGCGTGTCGTATTAAGTCCCTATTATGGAGTTAATCTCCTAAATGCCAATAAGAGTAAAATGGCAGACTTGTTGTTATCTAAGTTTTATAGTGATAGCACCGGATTAAGGTATTATGACTATAAAGACTTGAGAACTCCTAGGAAAACTATTGACTTTGGTGAAGTAATTGATAAACGAATTCATTTTACTGATCCTAAACTTACCTCTTTTCTTAATAATCTTAAGAGTACTGTATTCGATGTGGCATCAGGAGATTTTATACAAACACTGATATTCAGAGATACTGCTTATACTTTTGCTACCGGTGGATTACACGCCAAAGATAGACCAATGGTACTGAAATCCACAGACAAAGTAATATTACGAGATGCGGATGTTAAATCTTATTATCCTAATCTCGTAGTTAAACTTAGAGTATGCCCTGCACATTTATCAACCGATGCTTTTATTAGTATTACGGCAGAAATAATAGCAGAACGAATTGCGGCTAAAGGAGTAGATCCTATTAAAGCCGATGGCTTAAAGATTGTGCTAAATAGCGGTATGTTTGGTAAGTTTGGATTTCCAGATGGTTGGTTATATGATCCTAAAGCACTATACACGGTTACGTTGAATGGTCAATTGTTTCTCTTAATGCTAATAGAGAAATTTGAAGATAACGGAATTCATGTTGTTAGTGCTAATACAGACGGCATTGTAGTAAAACTTCCTCTTGATAAAGAAGAGCTTTATTATGGGTTATGTAACGATTGGTGTAAACTTACACAACTAGAACTAGATTATACTGATTACGCTAAATACGTTCGTACAACCGTTAACGATTATCTTGCTCAAAAAACTAACGGTAAAATTAAAAAGAAAGGAGATTTCATTACTGATGTTCAATTAGTAAAAGGGTACAGTATGCCAATAGTGGCAATAGCTATAGAAAATTACTTTCTTAATGGTATTCCTGTTGAAACTACATTAAGGAATCATGATAATATTTATGATTTCTGTATTTCACAAAGAATTGGTGAACAATTTGTTGCTGAATACCACGAATTGAAGAATAGCAATTTGTGTGTAACTCCTTTACAGAAAAACATAAGATATTTTGTGACTACTAGAGGAGGTACACTGATGAAACGATACAAAGATAGTAGTAAAAGACTTAGTGCAGTTGCAGGTGAAATGGTTACTATCTTTAACGATTATTTTCGTGTAAATTCGATGGCTGATTATAATATTAAATATAATTTTTATCGCAAAGAATGTGATAAAATTATAAACAATATATCTAATATTATAACTGCTAAAACTAAAAAACAAGCTGGTAGATTATTTGATTAAACCGTTTAACATGGAAAGTCCATTAACATTAAAACAGCGTCTTATAGTTTATAAGGTTGCTAAATTGCACTTTACTGGCATTGCTTCAGGTATAGGATTATGCTGGTCAATAGCAGAAGTTACACGAGAATTATGTAAATATGAGAATTGGCCTTCGATAAGTGATGTATATCCTTACACTGAAATGGAAACTGCGTATCCAGAAATATATCAGTATTGTCCTAAAGAATTTAGAGGTGAATCGGCATATTGGTTTCACCCCGACAATAGAGAAGCTAGATTAGATATACTTGATAAAGCTATAGCTGAAGTGGAAGCTAAACTAAAAGAAGGTATCTGCGCTACCGTTGGAATACCAGAAAAAGCAGAAGAAAACGAAGAATCTAAAACAATAGCAAACAATAAAAATTAAGAAACATGAGTAAAAATTCAAGCGCTCAACGTATAGATGCTCTTAGGCTTTGGATCATTGCAAATATTAAAAACAAATCGAGAGATTGTGTGATGTTCGTTAATCCCCAAAAACGTAAAGCTGCACCTACACACGATGTTTTTGCAGTAAAACCTAGAAACACTAGTGAAGAACTCGCTAGTGTTCTTGAAGATGAACTTCTGAATACATAAACCTTGTTAACTTCCCCTGTAAAAATAAAGAGATGGATTACACTAAACACGAAAGATCTATAACCGGTATTAATAGATGGGAGAGTGCTGATAGTATCGGCACGCTCCTTTATGTAACCGGATTTGGTAAGACTAGAACTGGTTTGCTTGCTGCCAATCGTATACTTGAGAAAAAACCTACTGCAAAGATAGTAATTCTGACAGCAAGCGATGCCGTTGGTAAAGTTTGGGCAAAAGCTATAACTGCACCAGATGAATTCTTTTCGTTTACGCCCTGGCAAATTACTAATAGTTTTTCTATTTATTCTGCTGCAACAATGTCTAATATACTTAATGGTGGTACTAAGAATATCTGTTGGGATTTAGTAATCTTCGATGAAATTCATAAATTCACTGCACCTGAGAGATATACATTGTTTAGTAGATTAGATTATAAAACTATTCTTGGACTTACAGGTACGTATCCAATAGGTGTTAAAAAAGCAATGTTAGACAAGTATTGTCCTGTTGTTGATATTATATCTGAAAGAGAAGCCCTGGATAATGGTTGGATATCTAACTTTGTCGAATACAACATAGCTTGCCAACTTACTGATGAAGATAAAGCTAGATATGAGAAGTTTACAGTTCCTATTCATGAAACTATGGAATTGTTTAAAAACTTATACAAAAAATTCATTAGACCTGATAACACTCTACTATTTAAAGATGATTATCATTTAATACAATCTTGTAAGAGTGGATTAAAGACCAAAGATAATCTTGGCCACCCTACTTATATTCCGGCAGATCATGTAAGACAATTATGTGCTACGTTTATGGGATGGACGCCTACTCTTCCTTTAAATACTGAATATAATAGAACTAGGGATGAGTATT
>Ga0116171_10000475_pt1 | contig 42661 bp, 40 predicted proteins | sample AD_JPNHW2_MetaG_FD_89798 | JGI IMG/M metagenome (GOLD analysis project Ga0116171, IMG submission 89798) | Active sludge microbial communities of municipal wastewater-treating anaerobic digesters from Japan - AD_JPNHW2_MetaG | ecosystem: Engineered > Bioreactor > Anaerobic > Digestate | place... | reverse complement strand
TTATTTTTAATCGGATAACGGCAAATCGCTGTAGTGCTCAGATGCCCCGGCCGGAACAGTGGGGCATCTGATAAAATATCCAAGAAAAAATAATAGGTGCGATAAAATAAGTTTAAGGAGATGTGATGAATAGAACGGAATATATTGATACATATTTCAAAGAAACCGCCGAGATATTGAATAAGGTGGACAGATCGAGGGTAGAAGAGATGATAAAGATCTTGACCCTTCTCCGAGATAGGGGCGGCAGGCTTTTTATACTTGGCGTCGGAGGATCCGCCAGCAACGCGTCGCACGCCGTGAACGATTTCAGGAAAATATCCGGGATAGAGGCATATACGCCGGTCGATAACGTAGCCGAGTTGACGGCCAGAACTAATGATGACGGGTTTGAAACCGTGTTTGTGAATTGGCTAAAGGTCTCAAAATTAAATAATGAAGACGTTATTATGGTGTTATCGGTTGGCGGAGGGACGGAGACGACATCTAAAAATCTGGTAACGGCGATGAATTACGCGAAAGAAAAAAAAGCGGGTATAGTTTCAATAGTCAGCAGGGATGGCGGTGCCGCGCTTAAGTTGTCGGACGCGTGTATCCACATCCCGGTCGTGGATGGGAATATGATAACGCCCCTCGCTGAAAGTTTTCAGTCCGTTATCCTGCATCTCGTGGTTAACGCTCTTAACGTAAGGTGAAATAAAAATGAGAAAATATTTTATCGTCGGAGGGGCCGGATTCATAGGCAGCCAGGTCGCGGAATCTATCTCCAAAGAGGAAGCGGATTCGCTCATTACTATTTATGACAACTTTTCGTCCGGGAAAAAATGGCATCTTGATAATGTGAAGGATAAAGAAAGGCTGCGAATAATTAAAGGCGATGTAAAAAATAAAAACCGGCTTATACGCGCAATGAAAGGTTCGGATATTGTGTACCACTTTGCGGCGAATCCGGATATCGCCAAGGCCGTGACATATCCCGAAGTGGATTTTTGGGAAGGCACGTATCTTGTGAATAATATGATAGAAGCTATGCGGGTTAACGGGATAAAAAAACTGATATATGCTTCCGGAAGCGGTATTTACGGGGATGCCGGCGAGGTTGAACTTGATGAAGAATATCCGGTGAAAGCCCCGATCTCAACATACGGTGCCAGCAAGCTTGGGTGTGAAGCCCTGATATCGGCATATTGCCACATGTTTGGCATGACGGGAATATGTTTTCGTTTCGCGAATGTCGTGGGGCCGCGTCAGACGCATGGTGTTGGGTACGATTTCGTCAGAAAACTGCTGAAAGATCCAAGGGAACTTGGGATACTTGGTGACGGTAATCAAAGTAAATCATATATTTATGTAACGGATATCATAAACGCGATGCGTTTACTTGAGAAAAGCGGTAAAGAAGGTTATCAGTATTACAATGTAGCCACACAGGATTATATCACCGTGAAAGAAATAGCGGATATCGTGCTTAACGTGATGGGAATAACCGGCACTAAATATAATTTTACGGGTGAGGATCGCGGTTGGAAGGGCGATGTGCCGGTGGTACGGTTCAATACGGACAAGATAAGGGCATTGGGATGGACGAATAAATGTACGTCTAAAGAGGCTATTACCAGGTCCATTGAATCGATATATAACGATGTTAAACTCAAACGAATACGATATTAAAAGGGTCAGGAATGATAATTTCTAGGGCGCCGGTCAGATTATCAATGGGTGGCGGAGGCACGGATATCCCGTATTATTACGAAAAATACGGGGGTTTTCTGATGGCCGCTGCGATAAATAAATACATTTATGTTATCGTGAATAAGCGATTTTACGATTCTATCTGTCTTTCGTATTCAAAGACCGAGATAGTGGATGATATCAACAAAATTGAACATGGCATATTTAGAGAGGCACTGCGGTATGTCGATATCAAATCCGGGATAGAACTGGTATCGATGGCGGATGTCCCCGCGCGGTGCGGGCTTGGTACTTCCTCGGCGTTTACGGTATCACTTTTGAACGGTCTTTTATCGTATAAAAAAATACGTACAAAGTCGGCGGATCTGGCAGAAAAAGCTTGTCATATAGAAATTGATGTATTGAAAGAACCGATTGGGAAACAGGACCAGTATGCGTCGGCTTTTGGCGGGTTTAGGGCTTATTGGTTTGAAAAAGACGGAACAGTCCGTGTTGAGAAGGTCAGGATCAAAGCCGATAAACTAGAAAAACTCGAGAAAAATATTCTGCTTTTTAATCTTAATAAAGAACGGTCAGCCGGTGGTGTCCTTGAAGCGCACGGTAAGAAAGCGAAAGCGGGTGACGTCGCCACGCTCGAAAGGCTCCACAAGATAAAAGAGCTGGGGCTTAGAACTAAAAAAATATTTGAAAGCGGTAAGATTGACGAATTCGGCGAGATATTGCACGAACACTGGCTGACAAAAAAACAACTTTCCAGTAAGATATCGGACACATTAATAGATGAAGCGTATGATCTAGCTCGTGCCAATGGGGCGATAGGCGGCAAGGTAGTAGGCGCCGGCGGAGGGGGATTTTTGCTTCTTTATTGTCCGGATGGTAAAGAGAAACTTATTTCCGTAATGGGCAAAATAAATTTGGGGTATATGCCGTTTTTGTTCGAAACGGAAGGGGCTAAGATCGTATTCAAAGATTAAATCGATGGACATGAAGAAGAGATTTTACGCAATAGTGGCTAAGTATGGACTGGGCAAGCCCGAAATGGCGGAATTGTTAGAGGCTCGGTACGGGAGCGTATCAGCTTTTTTAAAGACCGGCATTAACCGGGTTTGCTATTTAATGAAAAACGACAGGATATTCGCTCTTACGAGCGTTACTCTGGAATTGTCGGCGTTTTGTAACTTAAAGTGCTCTATTTGTCCCGTTAATCGTGGGATGAAACGTGAAAAAGGTTACATGGATTTCGATCTTGTTAAAAAGATCGCAGATGAAAATCCAAAACTTTCGTTTTTTCTTTTGTATCATTGGGGGGAATCGTTACTGCACCCCGAACTATACAAAATTATCGAATATATAAAAATGAAACGGATAAAAACTTTTCTGACAACGAATGGTACTTTGCTAGATGAGAAGAATATCCGGGGTTTGATCTCTAGCGGATTGGATCGTTTAACTATCTCGATGGATGGTATAGGAGAATATTATGAGAAGATCCGGGGGGTTCCATACAAAGATCTTGAGGCGAATATCGTGGAATTGATCCGACAGAGGGATCGGGCAAAGAGCGGTTTGAAGATCGATATCGATATGACGATCACTAAAGAAAATGAAGAAAATGTGGATGATTTCAAGATGAAGTGGCAAGGTATAGCGGATATGGTTCGTATCCATCCATATGTTTTCGTGGGGGGGGCATCTGAAAGGCAAATTCATCCGCCATGCAACGAGGTGTGGCGTGGAAATCTTATTGTTCTTTGGGATGGCAGGGTGGTCCCGTGTTGTGTGGATTACGAAGGGGAATTGATCTTGGGCGATGCCAATAAAGAATCTTTGAAAGAAATAATCAACGGTGGGCCAATGAGGACACTGCGTCGCTCTTTGACAAACGGAAGATTGATGCCATTGTGTTCCAGGTGCGGCGAACTTAACACTCAGAAAGTGAATCCGAGGTTTTTTTGATGTCTAAAATTCTTTTGATCAGACCTTTTTCTAAAATCCCGATAACTAATTTTCCTTTAGGGCTCATGTATATAGCCTCTTCGCTTGAAAAAGCCGGGCATGAGGTCAAGATATTGGATCTGAGGTTTAAAGATTCCGGGATGGGGGATATCAATAAAGCGTTGAATGATTTTATCCCGGATACGGTCGGGATAGGTGCAATGACTACCGAGGACGCCGGCCTAAGAAAATGCCTTCAGGTTATAAATGAGTCAAAGATCGAAAAACCCATGATTGTCGTTGGCGGTCCACATGCCAGTACATATTACCGGGAGATATTAAAATATCCCGGAGTTGATTGTGTTGTTTTTGGCGAAGGCGAAATGACAATGAGGGATCTTGTGGATAAAAGATGTTTCGATGGAATAAAGGGAGTGGCATATAATAAAGGCGATGGTACATGTGTAGTCAATCCTCCGAGGGAATTCATCCCGGATCTGGACGATGTCCCATATCCGGCGTATCATCTTTTGGATGTAGAGCGTTATTTTAAGAATCCGTTTGTGCATGGTTTTGTCCTTTCGAACCAAAGGCATGCGCAGATCATGTCGTCCAGGGGGTGTCCGTATCATTGTGTTTTCTGCCATTGTGTTTTTGGAAAAAAATTTAGGAAGAGGTCCCCTGAGAATGTTGTTGGGGAAATAAAATTTCTTCATGAAAAGTACGGAGTGAATGAGATCCATTTCGAGGATGATTCATTTAATGTTGACAGAGTTCGGGCAGAGGGTATCTTTGATCTAATAATTAAAAGCGGCATGAAGATCAAGATCTCTTTCCCGAATGGCCTGCGTGCGGATCTCTTGGACGAGAAAATAATTTTAAAAATGAAAACGGCAGGGGTGTATCAGGTATCGATTGGAATAGAGTCGGCCGATCCCGACATACAGAAAACCATCGGTAAAGATATTGATCTCGAAAAAGTGGGGAGATCGGCGCAGATCATGTCGAGGAATGGAATAATAACGAACGGTTTTTTTATGCTTGGTTTTCTGGATGAAACTGAAGAGCAAATGCTGCGAACTATACGGTTCGCGGCCGCGTCCCCGCTTCATCTGGCGACGATCCACAAAGTTAATCCTTTCCCCGGGACGGTTCTCGGCGAACAGGCGAAAAATAGAGGGTATAATATAGATATACGGGACTTTGGGGAAGACGGATATCGATTCGGCAAGATAAATATAAGCGCGGTGTCACAGCAGACTTTAGATAAGATGCAGAAGAAAGCATATTTGTATTTTTATCTTAATTGCATCCGGCTGTGGCGCGTATTTTGGCTTACTCCGAATAAAACGACATTATTTAAACATTTTTTTAGGCTTGTATTCTGGAGGTAGTTTATGCGTGTTACATTTCTGGCGATGGGTACAGAGAATATATCGATAGAGTATCTATCGGCATATATCAAGAAAAACTCGCATCATAAAGTGAGCCTTGCTTTTGACGGGGCTATGTTCGACGATAAACAGTATTTTTACAATAAATTCCTTCATAGGATATTTGACGAAAGGAAGCGTGTTGTCGAATTGGCCGTAGCGTCTAAACCGGATCTTATCGCGGTCTCGGTTTTTACCGATAATTTCCACTGGGCTGTCGATATGGCCGGTCGAATCAAAGCGCGTACCGGTGCGCCTGTTGTTTTTGGGGGGATATATCCTACATCAGTGCCGGAAAAAGCGATCGCGCCCGATCCCGTAGATATGATATGTCTGGGAGAGGGCGAAGAAGCGATGGTGGAACTTTTAGACAGCATGGAAAAGGGCAAGATCGACACCTCAATAAAAAATATGTGGTTTAAAAATAATGGCGAGATCATAAAAAATCCCTTACGTCCGCTTTTAGATCTTACAAAATTGCCGCACCCGGATAAGGAGCTTTTTGAAAATTATATACCTATAAAAGATTGTTATCTGACGGTAACGGTAAAAGGGTGTCCCTTTCAATGTACGTATTGTTCGCAGAATTTTATGAGACGTTTTGAAAAAGGGCTCGGACCGGTTTTGCGTGAGAAAACTACGGAGCAGATCATCGATGAACTTGTAGTTATGAAAGAAAAATATGGGTATGAGGAAGTCGTTTTGATGAACAATACTTTCGCGGCTTATGAAGAAGAGGCCCTGCGATTTCTGAAATTGTATAAAGAAAAAATCGGGTTAAGGTTCCGGGTCATGACACATCCGAAACGGCTGAGCTATAAAATGGCTAAGGCTCTTAAGGATGCGGGATGTTTCAGGGTGCAGATAGGTGTGGAAAGTATGAACCAGGAAACACGCCAGAAAATAATGAAACGGCCGGAAACCAATGAAGAAGTTCTCGCAGCATTTGAAGCGTGCGACAATGCGGGCCTATCATATTCGATAGATCATATTTTCGGAATACCGAACGATACGGAAGAAGATCTAAAATACGCGTTACGTGTGTATTCAAGGTGTAAAAAAGTGGTCCGTATAACACCGTTCTGGCTTTCATACTTTCCCAAAACGGAACTTGTGGAGATCGCGCAGGGGATGGGTCTGCTTAATCCCGATGCCGTGGATAACATAAATTCAGGGAATGAGGATGTTTATATCGCGACGGGATCGATCCGCGATAAAGAGCAGCGTAAGCTTTTTAAAATATACACTTTTTTGTTCAGAGCCGTTCCGATAATGCATCCCCGCTTCGTGGACTTTATACTTAAACATAACCTGCAGCAGGTACTTAAACATTTTCCGAAGTTCATCACATTGTCTTTTATCGATCTTCTCGTTACGCCGGTCAAATGTGATTTCTCGGCTATAATGTATATCAAATTTTACAATTTTCAATGGATGAAACGTTTAAGGGCTTTATTCTTCGGGGATAAAGACATGGAAAAGATCCGCAAGGAAGTTTGTGAGTATGAAGCTGGTAAAATTTAAAGAACGGAGACCGGATGAAGATAAGTACAGATAAAGCGGTATCTATAGTGATACCGGTGCATAACGAGTGTGAGGTTATAGAAAAAGTAGTCCGATCCATACATGAAGAGATATGTGTTAATCTTAAGGATTATGAATTTATTATTGCCGAAGACGGCTCAACGGACGGGACCACCGATATATTGAGAAGGTTGGAAAAAGAGATACCGATGAAATTAGTCCATAGTGACGAACGTAAAGGGTATGCTAAAGGGGTGCGCGATGCCTTGCGTTTGGCAAGTAAGGATATTGTGTTCTTTTTGGATTCGGATGGCCAGCATAAAGTAACGGATTTTTGGAAAATGCTGACATTTATAGACGATTTCGATATCGTCAGCGGATATAAATGTCCGAGAACAGATCCGCCGTACAGACTTTTGATCTCTAGGATAATGAATACGTTTATTTTCTTTATGTATGGATGTTTTTTTAGGGATATAAACTCGGGCTTTAAGTTGTTCCGTCGGGAGGCTTTGGTTTCTTTGCTGAAAATAAGCAACGATCTGGATTTTGTCTCGACCGAGTTTTTGATAAAAGCGTACCTGCTAAAAATGAAAATTGCCGAAGTTCCGGTGATTCATTATGAGCGGCAATTTGGGGAGTCAAGGGGGCTTCCGGCTTCCAGACTGCCATATGCGACTATTAGGCTGCTAATAGGTTTTTTCAAAATAAAAATTTTCAATACTTTCATATAAGATTAAACAATAATATAACGTGATAGTGTTCAGATGTGTTTTGGTTTGCTGACAACAATCTATAACGTTCGGGGAAAATCGGACAATTTTCAGGATAAAGTGAGATGAAAAGTGCAACATAATGAATGCAAATGTTAGTTGGTTGACGAGGGAAGGGTTTAGGAAAATGGAAAAACAGGATGTGCGGCAAATGAGGTTCGTAAAAAAAACATTATTTTGTTGTAAACAGAGAATATTTGTTGAGCCCAGAGGTCGAGGGGTATGAAGAATTTAAAAATGGAGAATTGAGTTTTATAAAAACCAAACAGCTTAATATGTTAAATATTGCGGACGGAATGACGGTACTGGAAACCGGATTTGGGCGGGGAGAATTGCTTTATCATTGTGCTAAAAGAGGTGCCAAAGTGGCAGGGGTGGACCTGTCTGTTGATGCCGTTGAAATAGCAAAAGAAGTGTTGCGTGATTTTCCAACCGCAGATATCCGGGTGGCAGATGTTACATGTTTACCATACGGTGAAAATACTTTCGACCGTGTTTTTGCCGGCGACGTGTTAGAGCATCTTCCTTTTGAGAACGGCGTCAAAATGTTAAAAGAGATGTACCGGGTGTTAAAACCGCGTGGTATTATGTTGATTCATACGTCCCCAAACAATATATTTACCAAATGGATATATCCAGTTGCACGCCTTTTTTTGAAATTTTTAGATGAAGAAGCTATTTTTATTATAGACCGTCAACGTCAGGATTTAAAGATCAGAAAGAAAAATAATTGTTTAACCTCACATGATCATGCACACGAATATGATCTGTTCTCGCTAAAACGAGTGGCTAAAACGGCAGATTTAAATAATCCACAAGTGTGGGTTGATGGGGATATTCTGCGAAGTGGTAACTACCGGCATACCAAAGTGATGGGGAAAAACATTTTAGTGAGATTTATCGGTGCGATAGGGAGCTGGGGCTTGCTTCGTTGTTTGTTGGGTAATGATCTATATTTAATGAGTTCTAAATTATGAGTGATGTGGTGTGATTATTGCAATATATATTGTTTGTGGCACGATTTAAATAGATAGTAAAAGGAAGACATTATAATGAGTAATATAGGGATTCTAGGTGGTGGTCTTTCTGGTCTTGCGCTACGTTGTTTTTTGGAAGCTTCGCCAGAAATTTTAGAAAAAGAATCCGAGTGCGGCGGGCTTTGCCGCAGTTTCAGATATGATGGGTTCACCTTCGATCAGGGCGGGCATATATTTTTCTCAAAAGATCAGGATATAATGAAATTCGCCGGTAAGGTTCTGGGGAATAATGCCGGATATCGCCGCCGCCGCAACAAAGTCTATTATGATAAGCGTTTTGTTAAATATCCTTTTGAGAACGGGCTCGCCGGGCTTTCGAGAAAAGATAACCTCGAATGCCTTTATTATTATCTGAATAATGACAATCCGAAACCTAAGAATTTCAGGGAATGGATCTATTACACATTCGGTGACGCGATAGCCGAAAAGTATCTTATTCCGTATAACGAGAAAATCTGGAAATACGATCTTAAAAAAATGGGGCTTGAGTGGGTGGAGCGTGTGCCGAAGCCCCCGGCCGAGGATATAATACGCTCTTCAATGGGCGTAGAGACAGAGGGATATGTCCATCAGCTGAATTATATCTATCCAAAACGGGGAGGGATACAAGCTCTTACCGATAGTCTATTTATGGCGAAAAAAGATGCGATAATAACAGAATTCAAAGTTGAGAAAATATTAAGGAACGGCAAAAAATGGGTAGTGTGTTCCGGGAAAGAAGAACGGGAATATGATGAATTGATATCAACCATACCGGTCTTCGATCTTATAAAAGCTTTAGGGGATATGCCCGTTAAGGTGGCAACTGCGCTGAAGCGTTTAAGATATAATTCCGTGATAGTGGGGATGCTGGGGCTCGATACGGACAAGATGCCGGATCATACGGCTGTGTACTGTCCCGCTAAAGATCTGCCGTATCATCGGGTTTGTTATATGAGCAACTTTAGCCCTAAGAACGCCCCGCCGGGCGCGTTCTCAATGATAACCGAAATGACGTGTAAACACGGCGGAACAGTCTGGAAAACCGCCGACAAGCAACTGATCCGGGAAATAACCGGTACTTTGCATCGGGAACAGATGATAAACAAAAAACATTTGGTTTTCGGAAAAATATTCAGGATGAAATACGGATATATCATTTATGATAAGAATTATTTTAAGAACATGGCTGTTATTAAAGAATATATAAAGCGTAAAGGGATACATATAACCGGGAGATTCGCCGAGTTTGAATATATCAACATGGACGAGGCGATAAGACGGGCCGAGGTTTTGGCCGATAGGATCAATAGACATGACAGATAAAAGCGTTGCATATGATGTCGCTGTTATAGGCGGGGGCGCGGCTGGTATTGTGGCCGCCATAAGCGCGAGTAGAAATGGCGCGTCCGTTATTATCATTGAAAAGATGCCGAAACTTGGGAAGAAGATACTTGTCTCGGGCGCCGGCAGGTGCAATCTTTCCAACGATTCAATGGATGATTCGTTTTTTAATCCGGAGGCTAAGACTTTAGTTAGATATGTTTTTTCTTCGTTCGGGGGAAAAGAGATATTACATTTTTTTAAAGAACTGGGTCTTATGGTCTATTCGGATAACGGCAAGATCTATCCTGTGACGAATCAATCGACATCGGTTATGGAAGTATTGGAGATGGAGCTTCATAGACTTGCTGTGGACATTAAATTTCACTCGGATGTTGATGGCATATCCGCCGTGGATGCTGATTTTAAAATTAAAATAAAATCCGGAGGGCAGGTTACAGCGCGTAAGGTGATGGTCTGCGGCGGAGGGAGATCCTATCCGGTGTCGGGATCTGACGGAGGGATGTACCCGCTTTTGAAACATTTCGGCCATAGTATTATTGAACCTGTACCGAGCACGGTGCCAATTATCGTAAAAGATAATTGGTTCCATGATATCGTCGGACAAAGGGTCCGCGCAAAAGTTGCGAATATTATTGAAGGAGTAGCCGGACAAAGATCGGAGGGGGACCTTATATTTACGAAATACGGTCTTTCGGGAACGGCGATACTCGATGTAAGCGAGGAAATATCCATAGAGATGAACCGTTTCCATAAAAAAAATATTTCTGTTGTGATCGATCTTGTGCCATTCATGAGCGAAGAAGAGTTGCGCGCTGAGATCTCTCGCCGTATAAAAAAGAATATAGAACCGTCTAAACTTTTAGCCGGGATACTTCCTTATAAATTCGCTAATCCGTTATCGGATATACTGAAAACCAAAGATCCTCTCGGGGTAGTAAAGAACGTCAAAAAAAAGAAATTCACTGTCAGCGGTACGCGCGGCTGGGACGAGGCCGAATTTACAGCCGGGGGGATAGATACCGAAGAGGTAAATATTCACACGCTTGAATCCAAATGTCATCCCGGATTATTCCTCGCCGGTGAGGTTTTGAACGTGCAGGGGAAACGCGGCGGATATAATCTCGCATGGGCCTGGGCGTCGGGGTTTGTGGCGGGTAGCGCGGCCGGTCTTAGATCGTAGTATCCTTTTTCGGAGAATTTTCTGACAATTTGGCGTCAATGGAACTCGTTTCTCCGGTATATTCCTGTATCCACCTGTGCGGAAGTTCTGCGCTCTTCAGAAAAATACCCTGTTATTTTCGATCTTCCGGCGTTTGATGCTTCGCTGAAGCGTAATTCATTTTATTTGGATAACGGCAAATTCCACCAGCCCGACGTAGCATAAAATGTGAATATGTCTACTTGGAGAAACGAGAAGTTCTGCCCGCAGACGATCTGCTTGTCGGAGAAGTTTGTGTTCTTTCTACCGGGGACGCTCGCTCTATGTCATGCCCGAATGCTTCTATCGGGCATCTATAACATTAAAGTCATCTGACTTTCATATTATAGATTCCCGCTAAATGCGTGCGGGAATGATATCAATGCATCATCCCCGAATGTTTTTATCGGGGATCAATGAAATTAAAATAAACGTGTCGTTCAGCCGGATCCATGCCCGCTCGGCCTCCCGATGCCCCTTCGAAAGAACACAAACTTCTCCGGAAAAGCGTATTCACTCCATCCCTTCCCGTTTCGCCAAGTCAACTGAACGTGGGGATCGTTCGGAGAATTTTCTGACAATTTTGGTGCCCATGGAACAATCCCGCCCACTAAATTTCCGCCACCGCCTGTTCGGAAGTTCTGCGCCCTTTAGAAAAATACCCTGTTATTTTTGATCTCCCGGCGTTTGATGCTTCGCTGAAGCGTAAAATATTTTTATCTTTTGTGGGCGTTTTTCTCAAGTGCTCGAACATTCCGAACAGGCGGATTGGGGGAATAACATTGTTATGATGATGACGATTGAAGCAAGGCCGGGGATGCCCGAGTACCGGACGAAGGAGGATCGCAGGGCGCCCCGGCCTTGCTTTGTGTTCGGATATTCTAAAGCTTTCGTTTCGCCAATTAACTGGACAGGTTTTTTCTCGAAACGCGCAGGATGACGCGCAACATCTAAGGGGTAGAAAGTGGACTCGTCGTCGCTGTTTATTTTGACAATTTATTTTTATGTGGTAAAATTAGTTATGAACATATGTTCATAACAGTGAAGAGGCGATATGAGACCGAAGAAAAAGAGATGGGTGAAATGTATGCCGGGCGAGCGGTGCTTTCGCCCGAAGTGCAGGCCGGTGTCGGAGCTGGACGGCGTGGTGCTAAGTATTGACGAATTTGAGGCGATGCGCCTTGCATGTCTTCTTGAGATGAAGCAGGAGGACGCGGCGAAGCTTATGAAGATCTCACGTCCGACGTTTTCCAGGATAGTGGCTTCAGCTTGTAAAAAGGTGACCGACGCTCTGGTGAATATCAAGGCGATCAGGATAGAGGGTGGGTGTTGTGAGGTAAAAAGTGGGGAACGGAAATGAGTGAATTAAGAAAGTTTATATATATTTTAGCGGCTTTTATAGTATGTTATTTTTTGCCTATCGAAAGCATGCGTTTTAACGGCGCCGTTTTTGAGGCGCTGGCTCTTGTTAAGTGGTACGCGAGGGAGCATGTGATACTTTGTCTTGTTCCCGCGTTCTTTATAGCCGGGGCAATATCGGTTTTCGTGAGCCAGGCGTCGGTGATGAAATATTTCGGGGCAAAAGCTAACAAGATCCTCTCCTACAGCGTCGCGTCTGTATCGGGGACGATACTCGCGGTGTGTTCCTGCACGGTTTTGCCGTTATTTTCAGGTATTTATAAAAGGGGCGCAGGTTTAGGTCCTGCCGTAGCGTTCTTATATTCCGGACCTGCTATAAATGTTTTAGCGATAATTCTTACGGCCCGGATATTGGGCTGGGAACTTGGTTTGGCTCGCGCGGTCGGCGCGATAGTATTTAGCGTCGTCATAGGGTTATTGATGCATTTTATATTTCTAAAAGAAGAGCGCGAACGTCACGCGAACGGCGATTTTAACGTGGGCGAGATAACCGAAACACGTTCTTTAGGGCAGACCATTTTTTATTTCGCCGCGATGATAGTGTTTCTTGTGTTCGCGAATTGGGGGAAGCTTTTAGAAGGGGATAACGGTGTATGGACTGCTATCTATCAGTGTAAGTGGTATGTGGCGGGCCTTTCATTGGCGGGCCTCGCGTTCATTCTATTTAAATGGTTCAAAATGGACGAGATCAGGGAGTGGACACAGGCGACATGGGGTTTCGCGCTTCAAATATTGCCGCTTTTATTTATCGGTGTTCTGGTATCGGGGTTTTTGCTCGGAAGAGTTGGTCATGAGGGTATTATACCTTCGAAATATATCGCGGCGCTTGTAGGAGGGAATTCGCTATGGGCGAATTTCTTTTCCTCAGTAGTAGCCGCTTTTATGTATTTTGCCACGCTTACGGAAGTCCCGATCTTGCAGGGGCTTATCGGCGCTGGCATGGGAAAAGGCCCGGCGCTCGCTCTTCTTTTGGCCGGACCGGCGTTGAGTTTGCCTAGCATGCTGGTGCTGCGAAGCATTATGGGGACTAGAAAAACCGTTGTGTATGTCAGCTTGGTCGTTGTTATGGCGACGATATCAGGAATGATATTCGGTATGTTTGTTAAATGATAGGAGATGGCATGAATGCGAAAGATAATGAAATAAAGAAGATGGTGCGAGATGGATACGCAAAAGTAGCATTAAAAGGTAGCTCCTGTTGTTCAGGGAGTTCATGCTGCGGAGGAAGCAGTACGGCAAAAAAGGTAAGTAAAAAAATCGGTTACAGTGATCAAGAAATGGACACGGTCCCTGAAGGCGCCAATCTTGGGCTCGGATGCGGGAACCCTGTGGCGATCGCTTCACTTAAAGAGGGTGAAGTCGTATTGGATCTCGGGAGTGGGGCGGGATTTGACACTTTTCTTGCTTCTCAAAAAGTGGGGAAGTCCGGATGGGTTATAGGCGTTGATATGACGCCGGAAATGCTCGATAGAGCCAGGGCTAATGCCCGAAAAGGCGGCTACAAAAATGTGGAGTTTCGTCAGGGGGAAATAGAAAAACTGCCGGTGGAGGACGGATCGATCGATGTTATAATCTCCAATTGTGTGATAAATCTATCTCCCGATAAAAAGGCGGTATTCAAAGAGGCGTTCAGGGTCTTAAAACCGGGCGGAAGATTGATGGTGTCGGATCTAGTGCTTTTGAAAGACCTGCCTGGAGAAATAAAAAGATCTGTCGAAGCGTATGTTGGCTGCATATCCGGGGCCATTATGAAAGATGATTATCTGAATTTTATAAAGGCGGCCGATTTTCAGCAGGTGAATGTTATAGGCCAGTCAAGTTATCCTGTAGATGCCATGTTCGCGGGCCTTAGCGGTGCGGAGAATGTGGTTGCAAGTATTAAGGTTTCCGCGAAAAAACCTGATGGAAGGGAGTGAAATGATGAAAATAGAGATCTTAGGAGTGGGGTGTCCGAAATGTAAACAGCTTACTGCTAACGCAGAAGCGGCGGTAAAGGAACTTAATATCGCTGCTGAGGTGGTAAGATAACGGATATTGATAGGATCACGGAATACGGTGTGATGATAACTCCGGCATTGGTGGTAGACGGTGCGATTTTATCCGCCGGGAAATTGCTGAGTAAGGACGAAATAAAAAAATTAATAACTAAATAGAAGGAGAGGGTCATGGAAAAGAAAAGTATGTGTCAGGAAGCAGGGGTTTTGATATTCCCGTGTTCCGGAGGTTCTGATGTAGGGGAATTAGCCGACCGTGTAGGGCGAAAGATGGCTAAATGCGGGCAGGCCAAGATGTTCTGTCTGGCCGGAGTAGGGGCTCATGTGAGCGGGATGTTGGAGTCTGTAAAAGCCGCTAAAAAAATAATAGCGATAGACGGATGTCCTGTACAGTGTGCTAAGAAGACACTTGAACATGCCGGTTTCAGCCCGATACCTTTCAATCTGAAAGATATGGGTTTTGAAAAAGGGAAGACTACGGCTGATGACGCGGCGATCAACAAAGCGTTGTCTGTGATAGCGGGGGCGTAATATGAGAAAAATTACGGCGATAGTATCAGGGTTGTTTTTGGCGGTAAGTGTCTTTGTTAGCGTGCCGGTAGTTTCGGCTGCTGATGCGCCGGCATCGGGAACGGCGAAGGTGATCGCGTATTATTTTCACGGATCGTTCCGTTGTCCTACCTGCAAAAAACTCGAGTCTTACGCGAAAGCGGCTATCAACGATAATTTTAAGAATGAGATTGCTTCGGGTAAACTTGAATTCAAAGAGATCAATGTTGAGGAGAAAGAGAACGACCATTTTATAGGCGAGTATCAGCTTTATACTAAGACCCTGATATTATCGCTTGAGAAAGACGGGAAAGAAACAAAGTGGAAAAATCTCGACAGGATATGGGATCTGGTGGGAAATAAAAAAGAATATATGGAGTATGTTAAGAACGGTGTGGATGATTTTTTAAAGGAAGCCGAATAATGGATATGCTAATAGGAATGGTGTCGGCATTGTGGCTCGGCATATTAACCTCAATAAGTCCGTGTCCGTTGGCCTCGAACATAGCGGCGATATCTTTTTTATCGAAGAAGGTAGCCCATCCTCTGACAGTTTTTTTATCGGGGATGGCGTATACGGCCGGACGTATGGCCGCGTACGCGGCCATCGGATTTGTTCTTATCAATTCGGTGCTGACCACCCCGCAGGTCGCGCAGTTCTTGCAGAAATATATGTCCAAAGCGCTTGGCCCTGTTCTGATCGTTGTCGGGTTGATCCTTCTGGAGATCATTCGAATAAATATCCCGAGTTTAGCGTTGTCCCAAAAGCAGCATAAAAAGATCGCAGAAGCGGGATTAGCCGGTTCGTTTTTGTTGGGTGCTATATTCGCGCTCGCGTTTTGTCCTGTGTCCGCTGCGTTATTTTTTGGGAGCCTTATACCGCTTGCACTTAGATCTGAAGCCGGGGTAACGTTACCTTTTATCTATGGTATCGGAACGGCTTTGCCTGTCATGTTTTTCGCAGTCATGATAGCCTTTGGGGTGAAATCATTGAGCCATTGGTTTAAAAGGATAAGCGCGGCCGAAGTGTATATGAGAAAAATCACCGGCGTGATTTTTATAATAGCTGGAGTTTATTACCTGCAGATGTATATTATGCCATGATACATGGAATGTGACCCCTCTAGATTGTTCTGCTAAGTAGAATTGTGCTGACGGAAGGCCAAATATCCCCGGTTTTAACCCGAAGAGGTTCGTTCATTTTAACGGACAGAAGGGAGACAAAATATTACTTTCCGCCTTGACAAAATAAAATTTTATCGATATACTTATATAGATAAATAATTATCGAATGTTGCAAACATTTGCGAATAGAACGAAAGGGGCTAATGTATGAACGACGGAATAAACAGGAACGATGGGGTTATTAAGATCATCCCGGAGCCTACATTGCGTCGGCTTCCTTTATATTATCAATATTTGAACAAAACCGCTCAAAATGACGTAAACGGTTTTATTTCATGTACACAGATAGCCAATGATCTGGGATTTGTGCCTGTGCAGGTTCGCAAGGATATAGAGATGACTGGTGCCGTTGGCAGACCGAAGGTTGGTTACAATGTGGGTGAGCTTGCGAAGGCGATAGAGCATTTTTTGGGGTGGAACAATACGAGTGACGCGTTTTTGATCGGGGCGGGACATCTTGGTCTCGCGCTTTTGGGATATCCGGGTTTTAAAGATTATGGTGTTAATATCGTGGCGGCGTTCGACACGGATCCGAATAAAGTTGGTAAAGAGATACGCGGAAGGAAAATATTCCATATAAAAAAATTGCCGGAGATGACGAAAAGATTGAATATAAGGCTTGGCATATTGACCGTTCCCGGAGCGTATGTGCAGGAGATCGCGGATATGATGGTACAGGCGGGGATAAGAGGTATATGGAATTTCGCTCCGGTCAAAGTCACTGTGAAGGAGAACGTGATAGTGCAACATGAGAATCTGGCGTCTTCTTTAGCCGTTCTGTCAAAACGTCTTGCGACGGCGCTTGAAGCGAAAAAGGAGTAGTATATGAAGCTTAGAAAATTTCAGAAAGTATGTGAAATAATAGAGGCCAATGATCGGAAATCATCGCGGCTTATACCGATACTTCAGGCGGTTCAGGAGGAATACAGATATTTGCCGGAGGAGATACTGACCTTTATCGCGACGGCGCTTGATATTTCCCCCGCGAAGGTTTTTGGGGTAGCTACATTCTATTCGCATTTTACATTGAAGCCGAAAGGAAAATATATCGTGCGTATCTGTGACGGTACGGCGTGTCATGTTAAAGGTTCCATCAAATTGTTGGATGCATTACTGGCCAAACTTAAACTTACGGCTGAGGTGAACACGACCTCGGACATGATGTTCACGGTTGAGACTGTTTCGTGTCTCGGGGCGTGTGGGCTTGCTCCGGCCGTTGTGATAAACGATAAAGTCTACGGTCAGATGACGCCGGAAAAAGTCGTGACCGTGATAGACGGGATCATTGAGGAGGAAAAACATGCGAACACACGAGCTTGATCTCGACAGGATAAAAGAAGATTATTTGAAAAAGCAGGATAAAGTTTCCCGCAGGGTGATAGTGTGCGCCGGGACCGGCTGCGTTGCGAACGGTTCTTTGCCTGTGTACGAGGAATTCGTGACCACGCTTATGAAACATAATATTCGTGTCGCCGTGGAACTTAAAACGGAAGAGGAAGATGTTTATGTTTCTAAAAGCGGATGCCAGGGATTCTGTCAGATGGGCCCTTTGGTCACTATTTTGCCGGAAAGGATACTTTACACAAAGGTGAAGAAAGAGGATGTGGAAGAGATAATTTCCGCGACCTTGATCGGAGGCAAGGCGGTCGAAAGGCTTTTATATACCGATTCGAACACAAAGAAAAAATGTAAGGGTGTTAATGATATACAGTTTTACAAAAAACAGCATCGGTTTGTCCTGAAAGAATGCGGAATCATAGATCCCGAGGATGTGAATGAATATATAGCTAAGGACGGTTATAGAGCCGCACGCAAAGCGTGTTTAGAAATGAACGCCGAGTCTATATGCAAGGAAATACTCGATTCCGGGCTTCGCGGCCGTGGCGGCGGAGGTTTTCCGGCCGGCCGGAAATGGGATATCACGCGTGTTCAGAAAAACGCGAAGAAATATGTGATCTGTAACGGGGACGAGGGAGATCCTGGCGCTTTCATGGATAGAAGCGTCATGGAAGGGAATCCTCACAGTGTCATCGAAGGGATGATAATAGCTTCTTGTGCAATAGGCGCCGATGAAGGAGTTGTCTACGTAAGGGCCGAATATCCTCTTGCCGTTAAAAGGATGAGAAAAGCCGTTCTGGACGCGAATAAGATTGGGATACTTGGGAAAAATATTTTTGGTTCGGAGCATAGTTTTACGTTGAATGTTATGGAAGGCGCCGGGGCTTTTGTTTGCGGGGAGGAAACCGCGATGATCGCCTCGATAGAAGGAAAACGCGGTATGCCTTCGCCGAAACCGCCTTTTCCAGCGCAGAGCGGTCTTTGGGGAAAACCGACCGTTATAAATAACGTCGAGACGTTGGCCACGGTCCCGCTCATTATAAAGATGGGTGCGAAAGAATATAGAAAACTCGGGACCGCCGGTTCGCCGGGTACTAAAACGTTTGCGCTTACGGGCCATGTAGTGAATACGGGACTTATAGAAGTGCCGTTCGGGACCACGCTTAGAGAGATAGTTAATAATATCGCGGGCGGTGTGACCGACGACAAAGGAATGATATCGAATGAAGGTTTTAAAGCGGTACAGATCGGGGGTCCATCCGGAGGATGTCTTGTCGACGAGCATCTGGATCTCGCGATGGATTTCGATTCTTTGAAGAAGGCCGGAGCGATGGTGGGTTCCGGCGGGCTTGTCGTGATGAATAAAAGAACGTGCATGGTGTCGATCGCCCGGTTTTTTATGCAATTTACGCAGAATGAGTCCTGCGGAAAATGCGTCTTGTGCCGTGAAGGTACAAAACAGCTTTTGAACCTTTTGGACGATATAATCGAGGGCAGGGCTACGGACGAAACATTGGCGCTTCTTGAGCAGCTCGCGTACGCCGTTCAGAAAGGATCTCTGTGCGGACTTGGCAAAACGGCGCCGAATCCTGTTCTCTCCACGCTGAAATATTTCAGAAAAGAATATGAGGCGCATATCAAAGATAAATACTGCCCGACAGGGCAATGTAAGGCTTTGGCTAAATTCAGTATAAACGCCGCGCAGTGCAAGGGTTGCACATTGTGCGCCCGTAAGTGTCCCGTTGGGGCGATCAGCGGGGAAAAAGCCAAACCGCATGTTATCGATCAGAAAAAATGTATAAAATGCGGAGCGTGCGTCGCGGCTTGTAAATTCGGCGCGATCGGCGGAGGTGCGAAATGAAAAATCAGAATACGGTCATAATAGATGGTAGAGAGATCCCTATTGAAGGAGAGCGTAATCTTCTGGAAGTGATACGCAAGGCCGGTATAAATATCCCGACTTTCTGTTATCATTCGGAACTCAGTGTTTATGGGGCCTGTCGTTTGTGCATGGTGGATGTAGAGGGTAGGGGGCTTGTTTCATCGTGTTCTACGCCGCCCGAAGCGGGAATGAAGATAAGGACGAATACCGAAGAGATACGTTCGATGCGAAAGATCACGATAGAACTTTTGCTGGCGAACCATGACCAGAATTGTCCGACGTGTCCGAAGAACACTATGTGCCAGCTCCAGAATCTCGCTAAAAACCTGGGCATAAAAAAAGTACGTTTTAAAAACACGGCCGCTCGCGCGCCGATAGACGATACGTCTTTGTCTATCGTGCGCGATCCGAATAAATGTATTCTTTGCGGGGATTGCGTAAGGATGTGTTCCGAGGTGCAGGGTGTGGGTGTGATAGATTTCGCTTATCGCGGTTCGGAATCCATGGTGGTTCCGAGTTTCAAAAAGAATCTTGATAGCGTGGAGTGTGTTTATTGCGGGCAGTGCAGCAGGGTATGTCCGACAGGGGCTTTGACTCCTAAGCCTGAGACGGATCTTGTGTGGAAAGCTTTGGATGATAAGAAAAAAATAGTTGTCGCGCAGATAGCCCCGGCCGTTAGGGTGGCGATAGGAGAGATGTTCACGCTTCAGCCGGGCGTGACGACCACGGGTCAGATAATAACGGCGTTACGTTCTATGGGATTTGATAAGGTTTTTGACACGTCGTTTACGGCGGATCTGACCGTTATAGAAGAGGGCAATGAATTTTTGCAACGTGTTATCAAAGGAGAAAAATTACCGCTTTTCACTTCATGCTGCCCCGCGTGGGTCAAGTTTGCGGAACAGTATTATCCGGGATATTTGAAGAATCTTTCCAGCTGTCGTTCGCCGCAGCAGATGTTCGGTTCTTTGACGAAAGAAATGTTGTCTATGGAGCTTGGAGTTAAAAAAGAGGACATAGTGGTCGTGTCTATAATGCCGTGTACCGCTAAAAAATATGAGGCTAAGCGTCCGGAGTTCAAAAAAAGCGGGGTGTGGGACATAGATCATGTGATCACGACACAGGAACTGGGAACGATGATAGGTGAGGCGGGATTATGTTTCACGGATCTTGAACCCGGATCTTTCGATATGCCGTTCGGGTTCAAGACGGGCGGCGGCATCATTTTCGGGAATTCCGGCGGGGTCAGCGAAGCAGTCCTGAGATTTGTTACGGAAAAAGTACCAGGCGCGAAAACGGATTCTTATGAATTCACGCAGGCTCGCGGCCAGGAAGGAATAAGAGAGCTGACGGTCACGCTTAACGGGCGCACCGTGAAGATGGCGATAGTTAACGGTCTCGGCAATGCCAAAAAAATAATGGAGCGAATAAAAAATAAAGAAGCTGAGTATGATTTTGTAGAGGTCATGGCGTGCCCCGGCGGATGTATAGGCGGGGCGGGGCAACCTGTTTATCACGATAATCGGGTACGCGGGAAAAGGACGAAGGGCCTTTATGAGAACGACAGAATGCTTCAGCTTCACCGTCCGCAGGAGAACCCGTACATAGTGGAACTCTATAAGAAATCCCTTGAGGCCCCGGGCAGTCAGAAGGCGCATAACCTGCTGCACACGCATTACAAGGCGCGCAAACGTATTTTTAAAGAAGGTGTTACGATAAGCGGGACTTCCGGAACGACTGTGCCTCTTGAAGTGAGTATTTGTTTTGGCACAAGTTGTTTTCTTAAAGGCGCACAGAATCTTTTGCATCAAATTCTAGAATATATAAAGACGGTCGACATCGCGGATAAGGTGGAAGTAAAAGCGTCTTTCTGTTTTGAAAAATGCGACAGCGGGCCGATGATCCGTGTAGGTGACGTTGTTATAGAACACGCTACATTCGACAAGGTGCGAGCGGCAATGGAGACGGCCCTGGCGGGAGCGCATGGGAATAAGTAAAAATAAACCGGATGCTTAGGAGGCAATATGACGCAGGCGGGGAATAAACAGGTGGTTTTCACTCTGACCGCGCAGTGCCGTGATTGTTACCGGTGTTTAAGGGTGTGTCCGGTCAAAGCGATAAGAATGCGTGCTGGACAGGCCTATGTCGATCCGGAACGGTGTATCGCGTGCGGTACATGTATACGTGAATGTCCGCAGAAAGCGAAAACATTCCGCAGCGACATCGATGAAGCTAAGAAGATACTGGAATGTGGCGGAAAGATAGCCGTTAGTATCGCGCCGTCATATGTTACGGTTTATAATGAATGGCAACTTAAACGTTTGCCTTCCGCTTTGAGAAAACTCGGGTTCAGTTATATCGGGCACACTTCAGTGGGTGCTTATCATCTGGCTTGTTCCAGCGTGAGCTTTATAAAAGACAAAGGGACGGATGAAATCTATATATCCACCGCGTGTCCCGCCGTAGTTAATTACGTGGAAAGATACGCGCCGGATATGGTGAAAAAACTTATTCCGCTGGTTTCTCCCATGGTGGCGCATGGCAGGATATTAAAAGAAAAATTGGGCGTAGACACAAAAGTGATCTTTGTCGGGCCGTGTGTTGCCAAAAAAACCGAGCTTGAGACGGCCAAGAACGCCGAGGCCGTGGACCTTGTGCTTACTTTTAAGGAACTGAACGAGATGTTCCGTATGTACGGGGTGGATCTTGCCAGATGCGAGGAAAGTGATTTTGACGAATCCCCGGCTGGGGTCGCGCAGCTATACCCTCTTTCAGGAGGAATGCTTAAAACCGCCGGATTCGATACGGATTTTTTAAATCTTAATGTTCTTGCTGTTACAGGGTTCGATAACCTAAAACAGGCTTTGGGCGTTCACGTCCCGAAGGGAAAGAATGGATGTTTTGTTGAGCCTTTATTCTGTCCTGAAGGATGTATAAACGGGCCCGGCATCGATAACGATAAAAATGTTTTCGAGAGAAAACGTGATATTGTGGAATTCGCGCGGGAACACAAGTCCTCTATCCCGTCTGAACATTATGCGGATAATCTGCGCTATGCCGGATATAATGATAAAAGCGGGTTCGATAAGGAGATAATCCCGGAAGAAGAGATAATAAAGGTGCTTGAGCGCACGGGTAAGGCCGATCCTAAACAGCAGCTGAACTGCGGGGCGTGCGGATATTCGACCTGCCGTGAAAAAGCGATTGCCGTTATACGCGGTATGGCCGATCCCGAAATATGTATACCGTACATGCGGAGGCTGGCCGAGCTAAGGGGCGACCGCATATTGCAGCAAAGTCCGAACGGTATAGTGATATTGGACAGCAACCTGAACATCATTGGCATGAACCCGGCTTTTATGAAATTTTTTGTTTGTTCCAATTCGATACTTGGAAGGAATATCTCTTATCTTATGGATCCGTCCGCGTTCGAAAAACTCGCCGAGGGTACGGTGGATAATCTTGACATGGCGCTTACGTTCCCGACATATAGCCTGGTATGCCACACTCTTTTTTACGCGCTGCGCGAGGAGAAACAATTCGTAGGGATATTCGTCGATATCACCAATCTAAGGTCCAGCGAGGAAAAACTCGAGCAGATAAAATTACAGACCATTATGCAGGCCAAAGAACTTCTTGAGCATCAGATGAAGACTGCGCAGGGTATAGCCAAGTTTTTGGGCGAGACCACGGCGCGCGGCGAGGAACTGATTGAAAAATTAATGTCGCTGGACGATCATGATGAGACAAAAAAGAAATGAACATGAAACATTCGTGGATATTATCGAGTTGCAGGTCTCGAAGACCGGACAGAATGTCTCCGGCGACGTTATTTTCCGGGAACGCAGCGCGGAAGCCACTACGGTTATTCTTTGCGACGGGCTGGGGAGCGGAATAAAGGCGAATCTCGCCGCGAACATGGCCGCTTCGCGTATCGGGGAACTGTTGCGGCTGGGGCTGCCTGTAAGGCGTTCATGCGAACGCGTGGTGGGTACAATGCACAGCGCGAGGACGGAAGATATCCCGTTCGCGGCGTTTATCATAGCGCGCATAAGGCATGACGGCTTTGCCACTATACTTAGTTACGAAATGCCTATGCCGTTATTCGTTAAAGACGGTTTTTGTTACGTGCGTAAGCCACATTATTTCCCGCTTGGTAACGAAGTGGTCGGAGAGATAGGTATCATGATGAAACCCAGTGACGCGCTTATACTTGTTACGGACGGCGTAAGCCAGGCCGGTATGGGTGAGGGTGAATACAGGATGGGCTGGACGATGGAAGGTGTGTGCACGTATGTGAACGGTCTTTTGCGCGGTGGAGCGGATATAAAAGACCTCAGTCCGGCTATATTCAAAAATGTACGCGCGATATCGGGAGATACATATGGGGACGATACCTCGCTGGTCACGCTATTATGTCGGAACGCCGAGACTTTACATATCCTTACCGGTCTTCCGGAAAATAAAATGAGAGATAAAGATGTCATCCAGTCATTCGCTTCGCTTGGCGGGAAAAAAGTTGTTTGCGGATCTACAACCGCCGAGGTTGTCGCTCGGGTGCTGGATCGCAAGGTGGAATTATTCGATGTCCCCAAGGCGTATTATGAACCGCCGGCATACGCTATAGATGGTTTTGATTTGGTCACGGAAGGGGCGATAACCCTGAACCAGGCTTATAATATATTGGACGCGGATTGGGGTACATGTGATCTCCAATCGCCTGTTTCAGATCTGTGCCGTCTTATGAAAAGCGCCGATCGGATAAATTTCTGGGTAGGGGACGCGGTCAATAAAGCTCACGCCGATATAGTATTTAAACAGATGAATATTCTCCCCCGTCTAAAAATAGTAGAGCGTCTTGCCGATAAACTGCGGAATATGGAGAAATTGGTTACGGTTGAACATGTGGTGTAGAATAGAAGATCGACGGTTTGGTGTTTTTTGGGATAGTATAAAAATGAAAGGTGATGTTTTATGGCAAAAAAGATCGTTGCGTTTGTTGGGAGTTATCGTAAAGGTGGGATAAACGATCAGGCGGTTGACACTATACTGGGGACAATAAAGGGGGAGGGGATAGAGACGAATAAATATTATCTTACGGATATTGATATAGAGTTCTGCAAAAATTGCCGTATTTGCACAAAAGACGATCAGAATAAGATCCGGGGGAAATGTGTGATAAATGACGGAATGGAAAAAATATTCCAGGAAATAGATTCCGCGGATGGGATTATACTAGCTTCCCCGATAAATATCTTTACCGTAACGGCCGTGATGAAACGATTTTTGGAACGATGGGTTGTTTACGCTTATTGGCCGTGGGAACAACATGGCCCTAAACTGAGAATAAAGGAAAAAACAAAGAAAGCGGTCATAATCACATCCAGCGCCTGTCCCGGTATCATAGGGAATCTCCTGATGCCTAACGCGCGGCAGATATTGAAAGCGATGGCCGAAAGCGCGGGGGCGAAGGTTGTAAAGTCTTTATATTTTAGCGGTGTGTGTGTGGAAGAAAAACAACATTTGAACAGCCGCCAGATAAAAGATGCGCGCCATGCCGCAGGAATGCTGGTCGGATAAAAATAGATGGGGAGATGCAAGAGACTGTAAATTGTTGTCGCGATTGTATTCATCTCAGACAAATGCTAAAATAAATATACAATGGGGTAGGGAGCCTGTGCCGAGTTTTGAATAGGGAAGCTTTGAAATATTTGAGAATAACATAGGAATGCAAAAAATAAATATTTTTCAAAAGGTTCTCCCTGTGCGAAAATTCAATATCATTAAATATTATAACAATCTTCCAATACGGTTCAAACTGCTGGTTGGTTATGCCACTGTATTGGTTCTATTCCTTTCTATCAGCTACCTTGTTTTTTATCCTATAGTTCGTACCAGTATTGAAGCTAATATAGAAAGCAATCTGACGAACACCACGAGAATGATACTTGATCTGGTCAAAACGACGGCCAACACATCTGTTAAAAATTATCTCAGGGCTGTTGCTGAAAAAAACATGGAAATAGTTTCCAGGGTATATCAGATGTATCAGGAAGGCGCGCTCAGTGAGCTGCAAGCAAAAGAACTTGCCAAGTCACTATTATTGAGCCAGCGCATCGGGAGAACCGGATATTTGTACTGTAACGATACAAAAGGCGAACTTATCGTTCACCCCGTTTCGAAAATGGTCGGAGTGGCCAAGCCAGAAGATTTTCCGTTCATTCTTGAACAGCTAAAACGGAAAAAAGGTTACATGGAATATGAATGGCATGATTTTAAGGATCCCAAAAAGTCAAAGACCCGTCTCAAAGCCCTTTATATGGTGTATTTCGAACCCTGGGATTGGATTATCTCGGCGACGGCTTATAAGGAAGAATTCAATGAGCTTATTAACATCGATGATTTTAGCCACACTATAAAAGCAATGAGTTTCGGGCAGACCGGTTATTCTTTTGTTATGAATTCCCAAGGGGATATCATTATACATCCACATCTGCCTACCGGTACACAGTATGCTCATGTGGTCGGGGCTCAAAGTGATTTTTTTATAAAAGAGATCTGCCGAATGAAGAACGGTCGTATCACATACGTGTGGAAGAATTTAAATGAAAAAAGACAAAGAGAAAAACTGGCGTTTTTTAATTATATCCCGGAGCTTGACTGGATAGTGGTTTCCACCTGTTATGTGGAAGAGGTATATGCGCCGCTGATACAGATGCGGAACGTTTTTATTGCTATGGTGGTAGTTACTTTGGCGATGCTTTTTTTGCTGACGATATTTTATTCCTCATATATTGTGAATAGTCTTGATAAGTTGATAGCCGGGTTTAAGGCTGGTGGCGCCGGCGATCTTACCGTGCGATTAGATCATCTCGCGGATGACGAATTCGGTAAATTAATAGAAGGTTTTAATAATTTTATGAAGAAACTGGAGGAGTATAGATCATCTCTTCAAAAAGAGATAGAGTTGCGTAAAGAAGCGGATCTGGCTTCGCGTGAGAGTGGGGAATGTTTTTCAAAAGCTTTTCATTCGAGTCCCGTGTCGATCGCGTTGACGGATGTGGGGACCGCGAAATTTATTGATATGAACGAACGATGGGTGTCTCTGATCGGATATACACGGGATGAAATGGTCGGGCATCGCGCGAAAGAACTTGGGATCTGGTGCGATTTAAAAGTAAGAGATAACTTTCTCGCAGAGCTTCATAAAAACGGATCAGTGAAAGATGCCCCGGTTCAGATGAAAAACAAGTTTGGAAAGATCCTGGATCTGTTATTGTCCGCCGAACTGATAACCGTGGGAGGGCGAGACGTAATATTGTTTTCGGCGGCCGATGTCACTGAGCGTAAACGGGCCGAGGAGGAGTTAAAGAAAGCCTATGACGAGATGGAAAAACGTGTGGAAGAGAGGACAACGCAGTTGTCGGATTTAAATAAGAACCTTGAGAAAGAGATCTCTGAACGGAAAACGGCCGAGGGAAATGTGAGAAATGCGTATAACGAGCTGAAGATCATACAGGATCAATTGATACATTCCGAGAAAATGGCTACGGTCGGATTATTAGCGGCCGGTGTGGCACATGAAATTAATAACCCGGCGGGTTTTGTAATAAGTAATATTGATATACTGAAAGATTATACGAACGGGTTGTGTGAGATATTCAGAAAATATGAAGAAATGAGGATGTATTATAATGATAACCAAGCGGGGAAAACACCGGAATTTTTTAAAAAAATAGAAGAACTAAAGGAACGTTATGATTACAACATGATCATTTCCGATCTGCCCCGCTTAATAGGTGAATCTGTTGACGGTATGCGGCGCATTAAAAGGATAGTGACCGATCTTCGAAGTTTTTCCCGTTCGGATGAAGGGAATTTGCTTGAATCGGATGTACATGAGTTGATCCAATCTGCTATCAATATCGTTTGGAACGAGATCAAATATAAGGCGGATCTGATTAAAGAATATGGCGAGGTCCCGAAGATATATTGTAATCCGCACCAGATAAGTCAGGTGTTTCTTAATCTGTTGGTGAACGCAGCTCAGGCGATCACTGATAAGGGCAAAATAATAGTTAAAACATCGTCGGATGAGAAATATGTGATAATTGCAGTGTCTGATAACGGTTGCGGGATGACGGAAAAAGTAATCCGACATATTTTTGAACCGTTCTTTACCACAAAACCAGTGGGTAAAGGGACCGGGTTAGGCCTATCACTGGCATATAACATCATAAAAAGTCATAGAGGTGAAATATCCGTAGAGAGCCATCCGGGGGAAGGGACCACCTTTACCGTTCGTTTGCCGAAGGGAGCGTGAATGGAGAAAAAATATTCAATATTATTGATCGACGATGAGGAGTCTATTCTGCACGCGCTGGAGAGATTGTTCCATAGATTGTCTGATTGTAATATCCTGACCGAGACCGATCCCGAGAAAGCGCTGGAGATCGTGTCGAAACAGTCGATTGATCTTGTTATTTCGGATCAGAGAATGCCTGTGATGGAAGGGGTTAAATTGCTTAAAAAGGTGAAAGAGATCAGTCCCGATACTTTACGTATTTTGCTTAGTGGATATTCCGACATAGATTTGCTGGTGGGGGCCATAAATGAGGGGGAAGTCTTCCGTTTTGTGAGCAAACCATGGGATAATGAGGGGCTTTTAAGCATGGTGCAGTTCGCGCTAAAACAGCGTACCATTATGGGGGTCGTCGGAAGTGTGATCAACAAAATGCAGCAGCATGTCGAGAGTCAGGCGGTTTTTAAAATAAAAACCGTACATGATACCCGTAACGTGCGTATTCGTATGGAGGTTGATGAGACCATAGCCTCGCCTGAAAGGATAAAAAGGGCGGTAAATTTTTTACTGCGCGCCTTTACCGATCCGTTGGAAGGGAAAGACGGGGAAACTTTGAATTGTGTCGGCGGGGTGGTAGAGAATGCAGGCGGGAAAAAGATAGTTACGTTCGATCTTGGGAACGGGACCGTAAGGATAATAATCGATTTTCCATCAGCTATTGAAAATTGACCAGAATCAAAAAAAGGGGCGCCTAATAATATGAAAAAACATAAAATGTTGTTGATGGCCGTAATCGGCATGGTTTTATTCGCAAGTGTTTTCTTTATGTCTCCATTTGCCATGGCAAAAAAACATCACAAGTCTGGTGATCAGTACCAGCCGGATGAGGCTATTTTCACTAATCCGGAGGATATCGACACGACGTACGCGGATTGGATGGAAAAAAATAAGGATATCCTAAAAAATATGCCGATCAATCAGATCCCGTTATTGGGAAGTCATGACTCGGGTTCCTGTGATGTGAGTCCGGATAGCCCGCCATGTAAAGGATATTTGACACATTCAGGGCATCATATTCATAGAATGCCTAAAGGTTCCGATGTGACAAGTGCCAGATGTCAATCTGCGTCTATCAAGGATCAATTGCGTTATGGCGTTCGCTATCTGGACATGCGGATTGCCTGGCAGGACGGCGCTTACTGGATCGAGCATATGTGGATGTCAACGCCGTTACTTGGAGAAGAAGGTGTTTTCGCCGAGATCAAGGCGTTTTTACGCGAACATCCGCAGGAGGTCATCATTCTTCACATGCAGGAACTATATTCCGAAACTGGTAGAATGAACGATGACGAAGCGGAGGCATATTTTCAACTGATAAAACAAGAGTTCGGCGCGGCGCTTGCGTTGAAAGGCGATTTTGCCTCTACGACGATAGGCGATATCCGGGCGGCGGGTGCGAATATTATAGTCGTCGCGGACGTCGAAAGTTCGTCGGAACCATTTATCTGGTATGAACGTCAGGTTGATACCAAATGGATGAATAAGGAAGATTCTGTAGAATTAGCCGACGCCCTGAACGATAGGGTGATATCTGGTTGGCGGCGCGGCGACTGCGCGGATAAGTTGCGCGTATTGCAGGCTATGACCACGACCAAGCACAAAATTGTCAAGGCGCGTGAGACGAACGCCGAGATCAAAAAGCGGTTAGAGTCAGACTGGAAAGACGCTCCGATAAACGTGGTGCAAGTGGATGATTCGGTGAATTCAGGTATCATGCCGGTATTGATCAAACGGTTAAAACAGTAACTATGTTCGATCGACATGTTTTGGGATAGGTGTGAGTTTTGATAAACGGATCATTTTTTATATTTCGATATCATGTAAAATACATTCTGCGTAGTACATAATATAAAAAGGGGGAGATATGAAGTTCTGCGTCAGGGATATCAAATTTTATTGTTTTATCGTTTTGACGATGGTTGTTTTTTCGGCGAATGTATATGCCCAGCCGAAACAACCGCCTTCGGCCAAGGAGATGGTCGAACGAATGAAAAAAGAATTGAACCTGACCGATGAACAGGTTTCTCAGATCACGCCTGTGATTGAAGAAGAAATGAATACGATGAGATCCGTTATGGGGGAGCCTAAAGGCGGGGATAAGGAATCCGGCAGAAGCCAGATGGAAGCGATTCACCAAGAAACGGAAACAAAACTTGCACAGTATCTGACGAAAGATCAGCTAAATTCCTGGAAAAGCAAACGTCAGGGGCCTCCTCGAGGTAGATCGGGTGCAAATGATGGGTCGGGCGCCTCAAATGAAGGGCCAGGCGGGCCTGGTGGCGAGTCCGGGTTTTCAAATAGTGGTTCAGGAAATATGGATAGACCACCCGAACAGTCAGGCTCATCTGAGGAAAGCAAGCCGTCCATGAAAGATGTTTCGGCCGGAAAATCCAGTGAAGATTCTTCCGCTGTTCTGGTAAATTAAGTGCATCTCGGGACGTTTCTGAAAATAAGCATAAAACTGTCCCAGATCCAATCCCAGATCTGTCTCTTATCATCTATTCTCGATTTTCGATTCTCTCCGTGTTGCTTTTGCGAGTGAGATCGTTTGTATGAGCTGTTAAGGTAGTACGAACCGTTTTGCCGGCAGAGACTGCCTGGGAAGAAAAACGGTTCGTTGCTAACAAAATTGAAACTTCGTTTCAATTTTGGCTTTGACAACTTGATCCGCGCCGTGGAATTCGGGCGGCATACAGGAGGTACCGAATTAGCCGGACGAATTACACGACCCTCCGACCGGTCCTCCGAAGACAAATAGTATTAAATAGTTCGGCGAAGGAGGGAGGAGGGATTGGCACTTGGGTGGATAGAGGGTAGGTGCCAATGGCGCGGTGGACATGTAGAGAGTTGGTTTGGCGGATTGCGTTGGAGAACGGGGTACGGTGTCCGAGCATCGCATCCGGCAATTTGTGCTAAACAAATTGCCGGGAGACGCGCAGGATGCCGTACCCCGTTCTAAGCTGTAGAACGATAAGAATTTAATATTATGGATCCCCGATAGAAGCGTTCGGGGATGACAAAGTGGATTGTGTTGGAGATGTTGTGCGGAAATCCGAGCATTGGAAAGAAAAACCCACAATAGATAAAAGTAAATTACGCATCTGCGCTAGGCGAACGCCGGGAGAATAAAAATAACAGGGCTTTTCTCGAAACGCGCAAGATGACGCACGACATCTAAGAGATAGACAGTATATATTTTTTAGAGATTGCTTCGCTCGCAATAACGGCGCGGAAGAGCTATGGCCCGCAGGATTCACCGGCCTTGTCTATTGTTCCCATTGCGTACCGCGATCTATCGTGATAAAATACCGCACTATAAACAGAAAAATTTTTATCAGGACCTTTGGCTGACTGTTGGTTATAGTATTACAGACTGATTGTACATTTTTTAGGCGACGTTTATAATAATGTTTAGTGCTGTAATTACAATAAGTTACGAAAGTTGAATAAAGGGAACCGAACGTAAGTGAAACTACCGATAAATAAAATCAAGTATATTTTATCAGCATCTTTTGCTGTATGAATTTTGAAGACGGTGCAATTGTGTGACAACTATGGAGAGGACTATTATCATGAAAAGAAGTCGAACGATAAAAGAATTTACGATGAATATTTGTGCTGGTCCGGAGCGCATATTCCCGTTATTGTGTCCTGTTCGTGAATATGAATGGATCCAACCATGGAAATGCGAAGTTGTTTATACAAATTCTGGCATTGCCGAATTGGATTGTGTCTTTAAAACGCAATTTCCTGAGGATGGTCCAGAAGATACATGGGTTGTTTCAAGATATGAACCTCCTAAGCGTATCGAGTTTATTAGGGTTAACTCACTCAGAAGCATCCGATATAGCATAGAGATCATTTCGCAACAACGCGGGAGTTCGCGTGCTATATGGAAACAAGTTATCACCGGACTTAATAAAGAAGGCGATGATTTCGTCAATAGCATAACGGACGTGACTTATAATGAAGAAATGGCACTTCTAGAAAAGATGATAAATCATTTTCTAAAAACTGGCGACCTGATGAAACTTACTTAACAATCGCCCCTACGGAATGAAAGATGAATAAAAAAATATTTATCCGTACTTTTGGCTGCCAGATGAACGAACGCGACTTCTAGGGTTCACCTCGGAGGGTGTCTCCGGAGCCCATATCATAGAATCTCGAATTTTAAATCTCTATCTGTTTTGAGCGGGGAAACCTCGCCCCTACGTTATCTTTTTTTGGCGGACATCCGCCTTCGCTTCCATACTAAAAGCCCACATAGCTACGGCAGACTCGAAATGCTTGCGGGAATGACAAAGAGGATTGCGTTGGGCGTGGCACGGAATGCCCGAGCACTGCACAAAGGAGGAGCGGCCTCGTCCGGAGGCCTCGGCACTCCCTCGGACATTGCGTCCTCGGTCGCAAGGTGTCCCGTGCCACGCCATGTGTTGTGACAAAATATTTTAGTGTTATGGATCCCCGAGATAAGCGTTCGGGGATGACATCGCCGGGCGCACCGGCCTTGTCTATTGTTCCCATTGCGTACTGCGACCTGTCGTGATAAAATACCCGCACTATGAACAGAAAAATTTTTATCAGGACCTTCGGCTGCCAGATGAACGAACGCGACTCCGAGATGATCATGGGCATGCTCATCGAAAAAGGGCATCAGATAGTCGAGACAGAAGAGGAAGCCGACTTTGTCCTATTCAATACGTGCAGTGTACGCCAGCACGCGGAAGACCGCGTTGTGGGTACATTGCAGAAACTCGCTTTCAGAAAAGCAAAAGAACGGGACCTCCGGATAGGCGTTCTTGGATGCATGGCGCAGCGTCACGGTGAACTTCTAATGAAAGAATTTCCGCAGGTCGATCTGGTGGTTGGGACCAACGATATTTATGACCTCCCGGCGATGATAGAAAAGGCGTGCGGCCGTGAAAAGATGCTCGCCGTCGATACAAAAGTCCGTCCAAAGAAAGGGCCGGACCCGGCATACAGAGCGGGTACGTATTCCGCGTTCGTGAATATCATGTACGGCTGTGATAACTTCTGTTCGTATTGCATTGTGCCGCATGTACGCGGAAGAGAAATATCACGCCCCAAAAAAGACATAGTGAAAGAAGTTAAAACGCTTGCCGAAAAAGGTTTCAAAGAGATCACACTTCTGGGACAGAACGTGAATTCATACGGTAAGAGCCAGACCCAGCCTGTGGATTTTGTGGAGATACTCGAGGCCGTTAACGAGATAAGCGGGATAAACAGGATCAGGTTTGTTACAAGTCATCCGAAAGACGCCGATAAACAACTTTTTAAGGCCATGCGGGACCTGTCTAAGGTTTGTGAACATATCCATCTCCCGATGCAGTCAGGTTCGAACAAGATGCTGGACCTTATGAACCGGAAATATACGATAGAAGAATATCGTGAAAAAGTGAGCATGCTCAGAGAGTTCGTTCCGGATGTGGGAATAAGCACCGACATTATCGTAGGGTTCCCGTCTGAAAAAGATTCGGATTACGAGGCCACGCGGCGCGCCATAGAGGAGATCAAATTCAATTCGTCTTTTGTTTTTAAATATTCCCCGCGGCCTCCGGCCGTTTCGGCGTGCCTCGTAGATGACGTGTCGGAAGAGATAAAAAAGAAAAGGAATAACGAGCTTCTTGAGGTCCAGAAAGCCGTATCCCTTGAGGTCAATATGGGTATGATCGGGACATTGCAGGAAGTTCTTGTCGAGGGAAAAAGCCGTATGTCCGAGAACGAGCTTGTCGGCAGGACGAGGAACAATACAAGCTGTGTCTTTCCGGCCGATAAGGACCTGACCGGGAAAGTGGTGAAGGTCAGGATAAAGGACACAAGTCCGTATACGTTGAAAGGCGTGATTGCCGGAGGCGGTTTCGAAGAATCTCCGCAGGATGGGGATAACACGCTTTTTTCTGATAACGCGTAAGATGCGGTAAACATTCGCCGTCAGGGCGATTTTATGATAGAGGTTTTCATGTCAGAAGTTCTTATAAACAGACTTTCCGCTATTTGTTCCGAAGGGAAGAAAGAGGCCGAGGCCGTGCTTTTGGGGAAGGTTCCGCCATCCGATCTTCGGATAGATCAGCGTATCATTCGCGCCGCGGAAGAAAAAACGCTCCCCGCGGCCGGTAAGGGCCGTGCGGGATATCCCAATCTTCTTATACACGGCGATAATCTTGATTTTATGTATTATTTAAAGCACGGTGATAAGAATTTAGGTTTGCCGTCGTTCCAGGGGAAAATAGACCTTATTTACATCGATCCGCCTTTTTATACAAAAACGGATTATACCAAAAAAAGTTATATATCGGCCGGCGGCGAGAACGATAAAAAGCATCGTTTCGAGGATCATGCCTATTCAGACACATGGGCGGGAGGACCGGAAGAATTCTTGAGGATGCTTTATCCCCGGTTGTATATGATGAGGGAATTATTGTCCGAGACAGGGGCAATCTATGTGCATATCGGCTGGCATATAGGGCATTATGTGAAGATAATAATGGACGATATATTCGGAAGAGATAATTTCATGAACGAGATAGTTTTCGCGTATGGAGCGGGAGGCCTGGGCGATTCTTTTTTTCCGAGAAAACATGACGTTATTTTTTATTATTCTAAATCGAAAAAACCGTATTTCAACCGCGCGGGCACTGTTATGAGGGTTCCGTACGATGAGTCCACGCTGAAAACGCATTACAGACAGAAAGACGATAAAGGCCGGCGTTACCGCGTGCAGATAAAGAACGGTAAAACATATATAACGTACGCCGACGACGGAAAACTCGTTACGGACGTGTGGAACGATATAGGCGCGCAGAACGCGACAAGCCCTATATCTCCGGAATGCACCGGGTATAAGACGCAGAAGCCGGAAAAACTTTTAGAGAGAATAATAACCGCTTCATGTCCCGAAGGCGGCATAGTGGCCGATCTTTTCGCGGGCAGCGGCACCGCCGCCGCGGCCGCGTCAAAACTCGGGAGAAGATGGATAGTGGCGGATTCTGGTAAGACCGCGTGCGATGTGATGATAAAACGTTTTATCCTAAACGGGGATTTTGGGGAATTTTATTGCGGAGAAGTTGTTCCGTCACGAGATAGTATCACCGCCGTGAGGGAAGAAGAACATGGCCTGATAATGACGGCGCTCGGGGCTTCTTCTCCCATGTATGACAACAGATCCGGTTATGGCATGGGATTTATTACGAATAGCAAGACGATCGTGATCACGGTCCCGCTTTTGGAAAAAATAAGAAAAACCACATTTGAAAAAATAGCGCTCATTTTAAAGAATATACAGCAGCCGTTCGAGCGTGTCGCCGTTCTGGGGCACAGGTTTGAACTTGGCCCAGCGGACATTATGGATGGTATCTCCGGAAAACCGCTGGGAATATATGTCATTCCGGATAATATTTTTTCGATCAAGTTGTCACGTGCGGATAACGCGGCGTCGATCTTTTATCCCTTTAGATATATTTTGTTCAAACCCGTGAAGCTTTTGGAAAAAGATAAAAAAAATTATAACGTGAGATTGGAAATAGACAAATATGTTTTTCAGACGTTGGATCCGATAGAAGGAAAGTACGATCAGAATATTTGGGATGTGATGAAGGGATCTCCCGCTGAGCTTCTTGATATATGGTGCGTGGATAAAGATCATAAAGGAGAGCTTTTCGATAATACAGAGCAATGTGTCCGAAAGATCTCCGATTCCGGAGAGGTTGTTTTGCCTGCGAGTCTGGAAGTGATAGTTCCAAAGGATTTTAGGTCCAGGATATTCGCCGTCAGATCTCTGGATAAACTGGGTTTTGAGAATGATTCTTATATCAGGATAATGAATGATCGTACGCGTTCTGGTAAGCATAGCGGCAAGACGGCATAGTGTTGACTACTTTAGGCCAAAGTTGTATCATTTATACAATGTTCTTAAAGCTGGGTAATTAAAAAAGGAGAAGAAAATGAAGAAGGCGGCATGGCTGTTCGCGGTATGCGGGGTATGCGTGACGATGGTGCTTGCGGGATGTTTGAAAAAAGAAGGAGGGCGCACGTCTTCTGACTATGAACAGGAGATCGCGCAACTTCAGAAACAGATAGAAACTCTTACAATGGAGAAAGAGGCCGAGATAAACAGATTGACGGCTGAGAACACCAAACTGGTGCAGGAAAAACAGAACAGCATGGCTGAGCTGGAACCTGTTAAGACAGCGGTGTCTCAGGCTCTTCAGAAGGAAATGACCGACGGGAAAGTCAAAGTCGCGATGACGGACCGTGGGCTTGTGATAACAATGCTCGGCGAGATACTTTTCGAGCCGGGTAAAGATGTTCTTAAACCCGAGGGCGATGCCGCGGTCAAAAAAGTAGGCGAGATAATCTCTTCTCAAGCGGCCGGTTCGGACGTGTTGGTAGAAGGGAATACGGATAACGATCCTATAAAATTTTCCGGATGGAAATCTAACTGGGAACTTTCCTCGGCCAGAGCGCTTTCGGTGGTTCACGCGATAACAGGCAAGAACGGCGTGAAATCCGAAAAGATCGGGTTTGGCGGGTATGGCGAATACAGGCCTGTAGCGTCGAACAGTACTTTGGAAGGCAAAAAACAGAATAGAAGGGTTGATATAGTTGTTGTTCCGGTGAGCATGAGCAAGGCAAAACCGGTAGTTGAAGCGGCTCCTGCGGCGGCTCCCGCTCCGGCTGCTACCACTGCCACGGCTGCAACGGCTCAGACGCAGGCGGCTCCCGCCGCGGCGGCGACCACTGAACAGCCGGCTAAAGAGGCGGAACCTCAGGGCGAATAAGTTTGTGAAAAAGATCATTTTTGGATCATTTATTATTGGGGCAGTATTTTTAGGCGGGATTTGTTCCGCCGGAGAGAATACTGCCCTTTTTATCAAAAAAACTGACCCGGCTCTGCCGCATGTTTCGATCGGGAATACGAAAGAAACTTTGTTCAAAACTTACCCAAAGACCGAAGAGAGGACATACCGTGGTAACGGTGTGCAGGAATGGATAACGTTCAATACCCGTGACGCGGCCACTGACGAAGTGAACGGATTTGTCACGTTCTATCTTAAAAATGACGTTATAAAAGGCTGGGCGATAGGGGACAGACGTGAAGTTGTGACCGAATACATGAGCGAGTTTTGCTCTCAGGCGTTCAAAATTAATTATGTGTCCATACACGAGGCGATAAAATACGTTCTGACACGCATACCGCAAAAAGATTTTTTAACCATTACAGAGCGGTCTTACCCGGTTGTTTTCACTGAGTACCACAATGTTGGCCAAGGGCAGTACGCAAATTCGGCCGGTATGATAGGCATGAAAGAGGATCCGCCGACTTTTACCGGAGGGTTTTATCTGGTCAAACTTAATACGGGTATGAACAATATGGGCGCGGTGAAAGAGATAGCCGGGGTTGTGGCGCATGAACTGGCGCATCGCGTGCTCGGGCATAGCGGCGCTAAAGAGTATTCGCTCGACATGGAAAGAAAAGCCAACGTTCTCATCATAAAATGGGGTTTTCAGGAAGAATTCAAAAAAGCCTGCCAGCGGTTCGGAGAATAAATAAAATTGATGTAGTCCGCAGGGAATAACGGTCTTTTGCCACGGCACTTTTCTATCACGTTGAAAAAATAACGCTATAAATATTGGCTATCCGGGCCGTTTTGCGTTCCTCACAATTCTTCGTGTTATTTTTGATCTCCCGGTGTTTGACTCGCGCAGATGCGTAATTTATTTCTATCTATTGCCTCGAATTGCTCCGGTACTCATCCGTCCCGGATAGCCAAGATAAGACATGGGAGTTTAATTAAGCAAGGGAGGCGTCGGAGCGTTTTGCGGTCTCGAATTTCTCCCTTTTGGAGTATGGCGTGAGGGAGAAATCTGGAGCTCGAGCCGCAAATGACACCTCCCTCTGAATCGGTTAATATAGAAATAATACTTTTGGACAATTTTGTCAAGGCGGTGGATTTTATAAATCTGAAGAGGTGCGTTCCCGGTATTTCTGATGTTCTACCGGGGACGTTCGGTTCGCTCCAGCGGCGAACCTCTCTCAGCGCTCGCTCGCGTGATCCGCCTGTGAAGTAGAGGAGTAAAAGATGATCGACGGGTATTTTTTTGGGATAAAAAAAGGGATTTCCCAAAAAAAAGGAAATCCCCCAAAAAATGGTGCCAAGGGAGGGAATCGAACCCCCTACACAAGGATTTTCAGTCCTCTGCTCTACCGAGTGAGCTACCTTGGCACTCAGTAACTTGTGTTTGAATAAAGTAACATAGAACAAAAAACAAGTCAATTATAAAATAGCTCAAATGTACTAGGAAGGAATGGGCATTTGTGTTATATCGCTATTCTGAAGAGATAAATAGAAGAATTACATATTTTAATTATGAAGAATTAACAAACTTTTTAAGATATAGGCATGATTTGTAAATTAGCCTTTAATATGCTATATTTTCCAGTGTTCATATCTTGAAAGGAGAGAGCATGAAGGATAAAGCGAAATATACGGCAAAAGACGTGTTGGAAATGGTCATACAGGCGAAATCCAAGGGGGTGGATTTCTATATGGCACTAGCCCGCAACAGCGAGAATTATCATGTTGCGCAGTTGTTCGCGGCGCTTGCTAAGGATGAGCAGAAACACAAACTCGCGCTTGAAAAATGGAAGAAGACCTTTAAAACAGATAAAAAAGACGAGGCTTATCCCGGAGAAAAGACGATGTTCCTGAAGGCGCTTGTCGACGAAAGCATCTTTCTGTGCGGCGACGCCTGCAAAAGGGTCCTTAAGACCACTATCAGCGAGGAAGAGGCGCTGAAAGTGGCATTGAATTTTGAAAAGGATTTTATGTTGTTCCTGCATGAACTCAAATATAATTTAGCGGATGCTCAGGGAAGCTCAACTATAGACAAGCTTCTCGATGAAGAAGCTCAGCATGTCAGGGATATGTTCAAATTAGTGGATAAGATCTAAGTCTTTACGTATTTATTAAAAACGCCATTATAACGGCATGGAGTGGTGGAAGATAACCGTTATAATGGCGTTTTTCTTCGGTGAAGGTTTAACCGATCGCAGTCGGTCCCGTCTCACCGGTTCTTATTCTGACGCAGGCTTCAAGATCCACTACAAAGATCTTTCCGTCGCCGATATTCCCGGTCCTCGCGGCTTTAGTGATGGCTTTTATCGTGGCATCGGCGAAGTTATCGTTGACGGCTATATCAAGCCGTACTTTTTTTAGCAGATTCCCGACCTCTTTTCTGCCGCGATAGACTTCGGTATGGCCTTTTTGTCGTCCGCAGCCTAGGACGTTGCTGACCGTCTTTAAGTGTATCTTTTCCTCGTCAAGCGCCTCGAGTACGTCTTCAAGCGCTTCCGGCTGTATGATAGCTGTAATTAGTTTCATGGTTCTCTCCTTTCTTTTTTAATCAAGTAGCGTGTACGCGCTTTCTTCGTGTTGTGTTATGTCGAGCCCGGATACCTCTTCTTCCTGGTTCACCCTCACTCCGATAACCATATCGACGACCTTTAAAATGATGAACGTCATTATGGCGGAATACGCTATAGTGACGGCTACGCCCAAAGCCTGTACTCCCACTAAAGAAGGGTTGCCGAAAAACAGGCCGTTATTTCCGGCAGGATTAATGAGTTTTTCCGCGAAGAATCCCGTCAAAAGAGCCCCGACTATCCCGCCGATACCATGAACGCCGAAGGCATCGAGACTATCGTCATATCCGAGTTTCAGTTTTATGACGGAAACGGCAAAATAACAGACAAGCCCCGCCGCCAAACCGATCAGCAGCGAAGAAGGGATCGAAACGAATCCGGACGCCGGGGTTATCGCGACAAGTCCCGCCACCGCGCCGGTAGCTCCGCCGAGCACGGTAGGCTTTCCTATGAATTTCCATTCAAGGAACATCCATGTTAACGCCGCCATAGCGGCCCCCGTATTAGTTGAGATCATCGCGGAACAGGCGAGTTCATTCGCGGCAAGCGCGCTGCCTCCGTTAAACCCGAACCACCCGAACCAAAGCAAAGCCGCGCCGAGTATCGTCAGCGGCAGATTATGCGGCGGCATCGGAGCTTTTCCGTAGCCTTTTCTTTTGCCAAGATACACACAACAGATCAAAGCGGATATCCCGGAAGAGATATGAACTACCGTTCCGCCCGCGAAATCCAAAGCGCCGAGATTCCTAAGCCATCCTCCGACGCCCCATACCCAGTGGCATATAGGATCATAGACTATCGTGGTCCATATCAGGATGAACGCCGCGTACGCCGCGAATTTCATCCTTTCGGCGAACGCCCCAGTTATGAGTCCCGGGGTTATGATCGCGAACATCATTTGGAAGAACGCGAACAGAATATGTGGAATGGTGCCGGCGTAATCCGCGTTCGGCGCGCCGCCTACACCTTTCATCCCGAACCAGCCGAGGCTTCCTATAAAATGTCCGATGTCCGGCCCGAACGATAGGCTGTATCCAAATAACACCCATTGTACGCTTATAAGGCAAAGCGCGAAAAATGACTGCATCATAGTGGAAAGAACGTTCTTTCTTCGCACTAATCCCCCGTAGAAGAACGCGAGTCCCGGGGCGGTCATCAGCATAACTAGAGCCGATGAGATCAATATCCATGAAGTATCTCCTGCGTTTATCATGGCACACCTCCTTGGTTTAAGTTTTTAATAAGCGAAAGCCACTACCAGCCCACCATAGAACTGGTCGCTTTGCGCGTCTTCGTAAGTATCCCGGTCAAGTATCAGCGAGTATGAGACCGTAGGCGTTACCGTGAAATATCCCAGGAAGGGGATAGTGATACTGCCGGTGAAATTCATATCGCTCCATCCGGATCTTGTCGTCCATTGCTCGTCGTTGTAGGCTATGGTCGTCCCAACGTTCGCCGTTATGCCTCCGGGGAGCTCGAACGTGTGAGAGATCCCGAACTTATAATAGGAACCTTTGCCCTGATCCACGTCCCAGTACCATGTGAAAGAGGGTTTTAGAAGACAGTCGTAGGATGTCCCGAAAAAGACCTCATTGGTGTCGAAAAGCCTTGAACTCCAGTCGACGTTCGGGAATGTGTAATAAGTGTATCCCGTGGTGAAATTCAGGGGTTTTAACAGTTCCGGGCATGTTGTTTTCAACATATCCGCGGTTTTGCCGAAATTCATGAAATAGCTTACCGTGTAATCGATCTCGGTATATTCCTGATATCTGCCCGCGTCTTTGGATTTATCCGTGTTAAGGCTGTAATTGGTCCAAAGGTCCAGTGTCAATCCCCATTTTGAAAGGGAGTAGTCGTTCTGGATCACCGGTTCATCGCCCAAATTTTGCCCCCTCCAGATGTATTTTGTAAGGAATGCGGAATTCACATACACGTCGGGCGCCCATTCGGGTTTTTCTCCGAGCCATTTGCCGTTAAAGTCCGTCGCGGCATAGGCGGCCGTGCCGTATGCGAGGAATATCCCCGCTACCAGCACAAATACTTTTAATGCGTTCTTCATTGCTTATCCTCCTGTTCTTTGCACGATACTTACCTCCATTCTTCCTTGAATAAGCAAAAAAGGCGTTTTACCGACCACCGGTAAAACGCCTTTGTTCACTTTTTTCAGCACGCGACGCTGATATAGTCCACTTCGGCCAAAAAAAAAGGGGTTTTGCCACTTACTGGCAAAACCCCTTTGTCTTATTTCTTCGGCTTATCTCTTTGCCGAACAAGATGTCTTATCCTACTAAACAAAAAAGCGCCCTAAAACCCGAGCGCCTCACTGCGTACTTCTGTTACACGTTCTTCGTGTACACATCAATTATACCACAAAAAACATGAAAATCAACAGGAAAATTGTATCCGGGAAATGTTAGATTCAGGGCTTTTTTGGGGATCGTGTATGCTTCCCGATTTGCCTTTTCATTTCTGATCTCCCGGCGTTTGACTCGCGCCGGTGCGTAAAATATTTTTAATCGGATAACCCAAATCGTTAAGCATACACGATCCCGTAATGAGGGAAACGGGCAATATTAAGGAGGGGACATGCGAATTGACTATTAAGAAGGATGTGATACAATAGGGGCTCGAAAAGCGGCAAATTGAGAGAATCGAGAATAGAAAATAGATCGCATTCGAATAGAGGGAGAAAACGGTGCGATGTCGAATGCTTCGCAATTTTTGAAAAACAAAAAATTGCGTGCCAGTAGCTCAGTTGGATAGAGTAGCAGTCTACGAAACTGTTGGTCGGCGGTTCGAATCCGCCCTGGCACGCCACTAAAACAAAAAACCGGCTTAGCCGGTTTTTTGTTTTAGTGGCTATGCAAACGGCCAAGTGTAATTAAACCGTCGCCGTTTGCATGCGCCTTCGCTCCTTGCGATTTTGAAAGCGAGCTTTCAAAATCGTAGCGTCGCTTCGGCGCTGTGCCAGGGCGGGCAATAAAACCTCACATGGTTCGGTTTTATTGTCCGCTAAAGGGCATTGAATGGCTCTCTGCGGGCGGGACACTCGCCCCTTCGGGGCTCGTTCTCCGCCTTACCGATAACAATAAGCACTCGTGAAGGGTTATTCTATATCAAGTGGCTATATAAACGGTCGAGAGGGATCCAACCGTTGCCGTTTGAATGCGACTACGCCTCTTTTGATCGTTCCTTTGAGTTGTTAAGGTAGTACGAAACGTTTTGCCGTTTTTTTTGCTGCTACGGCGTTCGTGCTGCTAAGCTAGGCCCGCGCCGTGGGGTTTTGGAGGCATGGAGGAGGACCCGAAATCGCCGACAAAACCACACAATTTGCCGAAGGCAAATATGACATCTGGGTTGTTCAAGGGTAGGATGGCGAGGCGCGGTGGATATGTAGAGAGTGGCGTTGCGGATTGTGTTGGGCGAGGTGCGGTAAACGCCTGGGATGGGGATCCGAGTACTGGAACGATTTGCCGTTATCCGATTAAAAATAATTTACGCATCAGCGCGAGTCAAACGCCGGGAGATCAGAAATGAAAAGGCAAAACGTGAAGCACGCAGGATTCCC
>Ga0116171_10000473_pt1 | contig 42758 bp, 30 predicted proteins | sample AD_JPNHW2_MetaG_FD_89798 | JGI IMG/M metagenome (GOLD analysis project Ga0116171, IMG submission 89798) | Active sludge microbial communities of municipal wastewater-treating anaerobic digesters from Japan - AD_JPNHW2_MetaG | ecosystem: Engineered > Bioreactor > Anaerobic > Digestate | place... | reverse complement strand
TAGGGGGTATTCGGCGCAAGGTGTCGGGTGGGACCCAGATTTTAGGGGGTATTCGGCGCAAGGTTTCGGGTGGGACCCAGATTTTCGGGGGTATACGGCGCAAGGTTTCGGGTGGGACCCAGATTTTAGGGGGTATACGGCGCAAGGTGTCGGGTGGGACCCAGATTTTAGGGGGTATACGGCGCAAGGTTTCAGGTGGGACCCAGATTTTAGTAGGTATACGGCGCAAGGTTTCAGGTGGGACCCAGATTCTAGGGGGTATTCGGCGCAAGGTGTCGGGTGGGACCCAGATGTTAGGGGGTATACGGAGCAAGGTGTCAGGTGGGATTCAGAATCCGGGGAGTGTCCAGAAATGTCCGACAAGTTACCCTTGATTTTTATCCGCAACAATGTGTATCTTTATGCAAAAGGAGTCTCTATGCCGAAAAAGCCGCTCTCCAGCCACTTTACTTATCCCTTCCAGAACAATTTGATCTACAATAACCCGGAAAAACGCAAGATCGCCCGGGACATGCTCGAGCGCTATACCGGTTCCGATTGGGCGGACTTTCAGCCCTATATCATCCTCACCAATTTTCACAAATATCTCGACGTCTTTCAGGAGCGCGCCCATACAGAGCCGACCTCGGGTTCGGCCTTTTCCGCGGTGCACGACCCGCGCGAGCACATCACCATGATCGATTTCAAGATCGGCGCCCCGACCGCCGCCATGATCATCGAGATGCTCAGCACCATCGAACCGCAGGCGGTGCTCTTTCTCGGCATGTGCGGCGGCTTGCATCGCTCCCTCAAGGTCGGCGATTTCATCCTGCCCATGGCCGCCATCCGTGACGAGGGGGTCAGCGGCCATTTCATACCGCCGCAGGTGCCCTCGCTGCCCACCTTCAAGATCCAGAAATTTGTCAGCCAGATCATCGTCGAAAACGGCCTGGATTACCGCACCGGGGTCGTTCATACCACCGATTACCGCCTCTGGGAATTCGACGACAACTTTAAGGCGATCCTGTATGAGGAGCGGGCCATCGGCATCGACATGGAGTGCGCCGCTCTCTTCAGTGTCGGATTTGTGAGCAAGGTGCCCATCGGCGCGCTGCTGCTGGTCTCCGACTTGCCGCTGCAGCAGGGCGGGATCAAGACCAAGGAATCCTCCCGCGCGGTCTTTTCGCGCTACACCGGCAAGCACATTGAAATCGGCATTTCCGCCATGACCGAGATCCAGAAACGCGGCGAGCACATCCGGCATTACCGCTGGTGAACGGAGAAGGGTCCGCCTGCCAGGCACGCAGGGGGCCGCCGCTCCTCCTCATCCACCCTTTCGCAAGCAAGGACCTTTGATGACAAGACTCCTCTCTTCAGCCAGCACCCTGTTCATCGTTCTCCTCGGGCTGGCCGCCTCCGGCCGGCCGCAGACCACCGCCGCACCCTTTGAATGGCGGGACGACACCGGCGATACCACCAGCCGGGCGACGGTCCATTTGCTCGCCAAAACCGCCTGGCCTGCCCGGGTCGCGATCGCCGGGGATTCCTGCCATCTCTACCGCACCGGTATTTTTTTCAAAACAGTAACTCTCCAGCCGGGACTGAACTGCATCGAAGCCACGGTGCAGCGCGACGGGGGCGATGTGGAGCATTTTTATCGCACCCTGTTCCGGCAGGAAAGCGTGGTGCGCCCCGCCCTGCCGCTCTGGATCGACTCGACCTCGGTCGTTCCGGCGGAATCGCGGGTGCTGCTGCCGGGCGACCGCGTGCGTCTGGGATTTATCGGAGCCAAGGGCCATACGGCCTGGGTCGAGCTCAAGCCGGCCAAGGTGCGCCTCTATCTGCGCCGCACCGACCTGGCCGACGCCTCCCGGTATGAGGCCGACCTCCCCCTGGCGCGGCTGCCGGAGAACGAGGAACAGACCCTGCATTTTTATCTTCGTAGTACCACCCACGGGGAGAAAAAGAGCACCCTCCATCTGGCGGCCCGGGCGCCGCTCAAGGTCCAGGCCGCGGCGGCGTTCCCGCTGCTGCGGGTTCGGCAGGAGAGCGCGCTGCTCAACCAGAGCCTGGGCAATGTCCGTCTTGGCGCCCCGGTCATCGCCGAGTTGCCGCAAGGCGTCGTGCTCAGCAGCAGCGGCCGGATCGGCGAATCCTGGCGGATCCGCCTCGGCGATCGCGACGAGGGCTATGTGGCCGTCCCGGATGTGGAGATCCTCCCCGAGCCGGCCCTGGCGCCCGCCTATTACATCACCACCCTGAGCGCAGCACCGGGCGCCGGCGCCGATGTGATCACCATCCCCTGGCTGCAGCCGGTTCCCTTCGCCCTCATTCCTGATCCCGACGCCCGCGCCCTGCGCCTCCGCCTCTATGGCGTCCGCAGCGCCAGCACCTGGATCACCCATCGCGACAACCTCAGGATCGCCGACCGCCTCTCCTGGGAACAAATCTCCCCGGAGACCTATGAAATGACCGTGCACCTGCAAAGCGCAAAACTCTGGGGCTATACCCTGCGGCCAACCGGCGCCGCCCTCGAACTGCGGCTGAAATATCCCCCCACCGCCGGCCTGAAGGTCGCCATCGAAGCCGGACACGGCGGCTCCAACCAGGGGGCGATCGGCCTCTCGGGAATGGAGGAAAAAAATGTCAATCTGGATGTGGCGCAGCGGCTGGAACGCCTCTGCCTGACGGCGGGAATGACGGTGCTGCAGGTGCGCGACAGCGATGCCGACATGAGCCTGGCGGATAAAAAAACACGCATCGAGGCATCGGACGCCGATCTTCTCGTCTGCATCCATGCCAATTCGGGGGGAACCGCCAACGGCTATCTCGGCGCCAATGGCACCAGCACCTACTACAATAATCCCTTCTGGGGCGATTTTGCCCGCCTGGCCTACCGGCGGCTGCTGGAACTCCCGCTCCAGGAGTTCGGCTGCGTCGGCTCCTTCAATTACCGCATCATCCGGATGAGCAGCCGGCCGGCGATCCTGGTGGAGCTGGCCTTCCTCTCTCATGCCGGCGACGAAGAAAAGCTCTTCGATCCCGAGTTCCGCCAGCAGCTGGCGGGCAAGATCCTCGCCGGCCTCCTGGATTTCACCGCCCTCATGCGCTGAGCCGGTCCCTCCCCTTCACGCCATCGCCCCGCCGGCCGGCGCGAGCCGGTTACTTCCGGCTGTCGGCAAGAACAGTCTTGACGGCGGTGATGACCCGCTCGATATCTGCGCTTGTCAGTTTGGTATACATCGGCAGCGAGATTTCCCGCGCATAGAACCAGTCGGTGCGCGGAAAATCGCCCGGTTTGCAGCCCAGCACCTTCTGAAAATAGCTGTGATAAGGGATGGGAACAAAGTGCACCGAGGTGCCGATCCGGGCCTCGCTCAGCCGCTTGATGAAGGTGTTGCGGTCGATGCTGAGCATTTCGCTGCGGATCAGCAGCGGATAGAGGTGGCGGGTGGAGAATCCCTCCGGATAGGTAGCCGGGATGATCAGCTCTTCGCATTCAGCGAAGGCCGCATCATAGAGGGCGCTGAGTTCGTTGCGCAGTCGGTTGAACTGGTCCACCTTGTCGAGCTGATGCAGGCCAAAGGCCGCCTGGATATCGGTAAAATTATACTTGAAGCCGGCGTCCGAGATCTCGTAGAACCAGCTGCCTGAATCGGAGTAGCGTTTCCAGGCATCCTTGTCCATGCCGAAGTAATGGATCTTGCGCATGCGCCGGGCAGCCTCCTCATTCCGGGTCGTCAGGAGTCCGCCTTCCCCGGTGGTCATATTTTTGGTGGCATAAAAGCTGAACGCCGCGGCATCCTCAAAGGTCCCCAGTTTCCGGCCCTTGTAGGCGGCGCCCATGGCGTGGGCCGCGTCCGCCAGGACGAGGAGGTTATGCCGCCGCGCCAGTTCCATCAGCCGATCGCAGTCCAGGGCATTGCCCGCATAGTACACCGGAACGATGGCTTTGGTGCGCGGGGTGATCCTGGCCTCGAGGGCATCGATGTCGAGATTATACTGGACCGGGTCGATGTCGGCCAGGACCGGTTTGGCGCCGGTCTGGAGGATCGTATGCACCGTAGCGCAAAAGGTCAGCGGCGTGGTGATCACTTCGTCTCCGGGGCCGATGCCATAGGCCAGCAGTTGCACATGCAAGCCGGCGGTGCAGGAACTGACCGGAATGCAATGCAATCCCTCCACCTGGAAATAGTCCTGGAGGGCATTCTCGAAGCGTTTGGTCTTGGGGCCGGTGGAGAGCCAGCCGCTGTCGATGGTGTGGAGGATCTCGCGTTTCTCGCTTTCATCGATGTCCGGCACCGCAAAGGGGAGAAAGCGCCGGCTGTTGATGGCCTGCCAGGCCCTGGCGTTCTGGAACCTTTCCGCTTCGATATCGATGTGGTGTTCGCGCACGAATGCGGCGATTTCCGCGAGCCCCTCCTCCAGGTCGCGCTCCGGGGTAAAATTCAGGACCTGCTTGATCTTGGCAAAGGAGAGCTGGATGCCGGCCGGATCTGCCGCGGCTCTTGCTGCGGAATCGGCCTCCGCCGGCGGTGCGGCCGCCCAGCGCGAGGAATCGCTGCCGACGTTGAAGATCTGGCCCTGCACCTGCGCCGCGGGGGCTTCCAAGGCGAGGACGAAGGCGTGCGCGGCATCGCGCACATGCAGCAGCGGTATGCCCACCGTCAGCCCCGCCGCACTCGAGGCCGCATCCACCGCCCGCCGGTTGAGTTCGAGATCGAAGCGCATCCGCGGCGCCAGTCCGTAGAGGGCGGGCAGCCTGAGGATGACCGGGCCTATCTCCTCCTGGCGCAGAAAGAGGCGCTCGCAGCTCATCATCAGCTGCACATCGAACGCGATCCGGTCGAACAGCGGCTCCTCATTGAGGAGGGCGAAGAGACCATTCTGGCCATGGAGGGCGCAGGTAGAGGGATAGAGAACGCGGCGCACCTGGTGCTTGTGGCAGAGCCGAAGGAGCAGGTCCTGCGCATAATAGTTGATCTGCAGCGCCGCATCCGCATTGACCTGGCAGGCCGCCGCGCCGGAGATCCCGGCGAGCGCGATCACGGCTGCGACGCCGCTGAGGGCTGGAGCGATATCGGCTTCATTGCAGATCTCCCCCTGCATGACCTCCAGCCGGCTGTTTTCCAGCAGCGGTTGCAGGCCTGCATCCCCGTAGAGAAAGCGGTCAAAGACCCGCACCGAATACCCTTTTTCCAGTAATTCCTCGACGATGGGAATGCCGAGATAGCCTGCGCCGCCGGTGACAAGAATCCTGTTGTGCATGCCTTTCCTCGTGTGTGATCAATGGGTTCGTTGGTGTGCTGACGGGCCGGACAGGGTATAGAGCTGGTCCATGGTCCGGCCGATGACCTCCCAGCTGTATTTGGCATCGATCAGTGCCCTGGCCGCCGCCCCCATACGCAGCGTACGCCCGGTATCCGCCAGCAGCGCAGAGACCGCGGCTGCAAAGGCTTGCGGTGTGGCGGCGATGGTGAGATGCTCCCCATCCACACCCTCGATGCCTTCGGCGGCCACGGGTGTGGCGACCACCGCCTTGGCCTGGGCCATCGCGTTCAGGACCTTGACCTTGGTGCCGCTGCCGCTGCGGAGGGGAGCTATGAACAGGGTGGCGGCGGAGACCAGGGGGCGGATGTCGTCGACGAAACCCGTCAGCTGGATCCGGGGATCTGTCCCGGCCAGGCGCTGCAGCGCCGGTGTGGGCGACTCACCGACGAATTCAGCGGTCACTTCGGGGTGACGGCGACTGATCTCCGGCCAGATCGCGGCGAGGAAATAATCCACCGCATCCGCATTATAGGGGGAGCCCATCCCTCCCACCCAGATCAGGTGCCCGGGCCGCTGCGGGATCGGGACGGGTTTGAAGTAGGCAGTGTCCACGCCGTTGGGCACCACGCTGAAACGGCCGCCGCCGCACAAGGCCTGCAGATGCTCACGGTCCGTTTCCGAGACCACGATGCAGCGGTCCATCGCCGGGCAGATCTCCTGCTCGAAGCGCCGCAGCTTGCGGTATTGATAGCGCAGGTAGAGCCGCAGCACCAGCTGTTGTTCGATCCGGGACCAGCGATACAGCCGCAGCGATTCCACATTGTGATTGGTCAGAAAGACCGGCAGGTGCGCGAACAGCGCGCGATACAGGCCCAGGGCCAGCATATCGATATGCACCAGATCGAAGCTGTGGCGGTTTTGGAGCCGCTCGATCCACCGCCGGGCCTCCGGGGTCAGGTAACGCTGCGCCACGAGCGGCTGGCGGCTGAAAAGATTTTTCAGCGCCACTCGCAAAAAGGCGGGCCGGTATCCCTTGGGGGCGATCGGGAAGAGCGCGACACTTTCGCAGTAGGGCCGGATCTGCGGAATATAGTGGTAGTCCTTGCGATTTTGGGCGAATCCGACGAAATGAATTCGGTGTTTCCGGGCCAAAATTTTCAGCACATTCAGTGTACGCAGGTGGTGTCCGCTCTGCGGCGGGTAAGGTATTTCCGGGGAAAGAAAGAGAATCGTCATCTTGGCTTCTCGGGAGTGGGTCGCCGGACAGGGATCAGCGGATGAGCATCATCTTGCGCGTAGCGCGAAAACGGTCGGCAGTCAACCGGGCGAAAAAAATTCCGCTGCCCAGCGCGATTCCGGTGTCATCGCAGCCGTCCCAGGCCACCTCATAGGCGCCTCTGCCGAGCCATTCTTCCTCGAGGCGCCGCACCACCGCGCCCCGCGCGTTCAAGATCTCCAGCTTCATGCGGCTGTCGACGGGCAGCTGGTAACGAATCCAGGTCGACTGGTTGAAGGGATTGGGATAGGCGTTCAGAAGGCCGAAGGTGTCCGGCTGACGGGTTGTGGCCTTGACCGGTCCAAAATACTCGATTTTGCCATCCCGGCCGACCTGCTTGAGGCGGTACTGGTACTCCCGCCCCATCTGCACGTTCCGGTCGAGGTAGCGGTAGTCGTTTCCGCGTGTGGCCGTGGTGACGGTCTCGATAAACTTGATCTCGACCCAGGAGAGGCCATCCTCGCTCCGCTCGATCGCAAAACCGAGGTTGTCCCATTCCATTTCGGTTTTCCAGCTCAGCTGCACGCCGGATCCCTGTAGGGCGGCATGAAAGGCGCTCAGCTTGACCGGGGTGTAGACGTCGACCAGCTCCGCCAGCATGGTCCAGAAGGCTTTGGCCTTGTTTTCGCAGTTTTCATAGGTGGTATGGCCGGGGCCATCGGGATTATAGTACTGGGCGTGCTGGATCGGGATGGATTGGCCGGCGCTGGTGCACCAGTTCGGAACCGAGTAGGTGGCCATCTCTCCATTGTACCAGGCGTCCATATCGCCAAAATCAAAGAGGGGCTTGCCGTTGGCATTGCAATAGTTGCGCAGGGCGATATTGAACTGGTTTCTGCAGTCGCCCGAACAATCATTCTGCTGGGCATTGCCGGTTGCATAGATGAAAACAACGCCGCGGTATTGACTTTCCAGGGCGTTCATCTGGTTGATATAGCTTTGCAGCAGGCCCTGCCAGTCTGGGGTTTCCGGCTGGCCGCACCACATGTACATGACCACATTGATCTCCGGATTCGCCGCCAGCGCGCCTGGCACGGTCGGGAAAAAGTCCTCGGGATTCCAGGTGTCGGAGCGGTCCCGGATGCACAGGGTATTGGCGACCGACGGGAGACTCCAGTCCGTGGCAACCTTGAAGGGCGATCCGAGGCTCTGGCTGAGGCGCTGCAGGCCGATGGTGATCTGCTGGCCATGGGAGGTATGCCCAAAATAGATGCGGATGTTGTTGGCCGCGATCAGGGCCTTCTCGGCCGGAATCGCCCAGAAGCGGTTGATGCTGGTGTGATCGATGAAAATATCCTGGGGCATGGCGTGAAGCGGTATCACCGCACCAATGAGTACCGCTGTGAGGGTGAGGAGAAACGGCCATCCCGTGGTTGACCCCTGGAAGTGGCGCATAATGACTCCTTTCTGCATCGCGCATGCAATATTCAACTACGTAAGCCCTGAGTGCGATGGGCCGCGGCGCGGCCCCACTCAATAGGTCATGATCAGCTTGTGCACAACCTGTGCCGTTGGCGTGCGCAGGCGGCAAAAATAGAGGCCGGAGGGCAGGAGGTTGCCCGCCTCATCCCGGCCATCCCAGGATCGGGCGTGGATGCCCTGGGGCTGCCCGGCGTCCACCAGGGTGGCGACCCGGCGGCCGGTGAGGTCAAAGATCTCGAGTTTTACTGCCGCCTCGTTCTCCAGCCGGTAGCGCAGCCAGGTTTCGTGCCGGAAGGGATTCGGCATGGCATTGTCGAAGACCAGACCCGGGGCCGGGGCCGCTGCGGGTTCCGCGGGAAGTATCGCCGCGCTGCCCTTCACTTCCAGGGCGCCGAGGTCGGGAGCCGCGCCCAGGAAGGGCCAGCCCAGGTCGATGCCGGCATCGATGGCCGGGCTGCCGGGCTGCAGGGAGAAATCGAATCTCCCGGCATCGGTAAAGCGGGGATCCGCCTCCACCGCCTCCGCATCTGCGGCATTTTCCAGCGCCTTGGGCAAGGGGTAATAGAGATTCCGCCGCACCAGCAGATGACGGACGCCCGCGCTCACAGCGATGTGGACCTTGCGACCGGAATGGGAAAGCACATTATTGCAGATCTGGACACTGTCAACGGCGCCGCCGACCCCGATATCGCCCCCTTCATTGCCGGAGAGGGTATTGTTGCAGATGCGGACCCCCGAAACAGGACTCCACCCCTGTACCGTGATCCCGGCGCCGGCATTGTTGAAGATGAGATTCCCGCGGATCAGCACCCCCTGAATATCCGCCGGGCCGCTGTCCGCCCCGGCCGCGACGATGATTCCCGAACGTTCGCGCGAGCCAAAGATCACATTCCCTTCCACAATCGCATTGCGGATGAGCCGGCGATACCCCGGCGGATCTTCGGAACGGTGCTCCTCGTAGAGATGAATCCCGTATCCCGACATGCCCGAGATCGTATTGCCGCGGATGATATTTCCCGAACCCTCCTGAACATAGATCCCGTGCCCCTGGGTGCCGACGGTGTTCCCCTCCAGCTGAATGGTGTTCTTCTCCACAAGGTTGTCATCCCCGGTAAGCAGAATCGCCGCATAGCCGGCAGCGCCGCTCAGGGTATTGCCCAGAATCTCGACATGGCTGGAGCGTCCGGACCAGTTGGTGTTGTACATCGGTTTGCCGTTCTGAAAATGCAAACCCTGCACCCGGACCCAGGAGGCATCGATGATCATGCCGCGGGCACTGTTGTTGAAAACCGGCACCTCTCCCGGAAAGGCGCTGATGGTCACGTACTTGCCGTCGCGGCCTCCCATACCATAGTCGGCGCGGATCCAGATCTCTCCCTCCGCATAGGTCCCCCCCCGCACCCAGATCGTATCCCCGGGCAGCGCCCGGGAGACCGCGGCGGAGAGGGTGGCCCAGGGCGCCTGCAGCGTCCCGGCCTGGCCATCGCTGCCGTTGGCAGCCACATACCTGAGCGCGGCCCGGGCGGCTTGCCCGCCGGCGCAAAACATCAGGATAAGGAGGAAAGCGGTTCGTTTCATAACAAATTCCTCTGCGTTGTGCGGCCCTTCAATGCAGCAGCAGCATCCGGCAAGACTGTGTCTCCTGCGGCCCTGAAGAGACCCGGCAAAAATAAACCCCGGAGGGCGAAACCGCCCCCTTGCTGTCCTCGCCGTTCCAGTGAAACAGGTGCAATCCCGGTGCGAGCCGGCCGGAAAAAAGTGTGGACTGCAGGGCGCCGTTGACGCTGTATACCTCCACGACCACGCCCGCTGCGTCGTTGATCTGCAGGCTGATGGCTGTATCGGGATTGAAGGGGTTGGGGTAGTTCTGCAGCAGCATGAACCGGTGCGGCCGGGCGGCCGCCCCCTGCAGCGGGCCCGGCGTAACCGCGGAACCGTGGCGGAGGAACTGCATCCGGTCATCCGGGTAGAGGATGATGTCGCAGTCCGGCTGGACAATGGTCAACGTGTCGGCGGAACCCTTGAGTACCGCATCGTCAACCAGAAGCTGCGCGGAGCTGGCTGTCACCGCGGCGTCGCAGACCTGAAAAAGATGAATAAACCGGGTCGCGGCGGCGCTCTTTTCGGTCAGGCTGTAATTCTGCGACGAAATGGCCTCGTTGAGATCCGCAAGTGGACTGAGCCGTTTCATCCACAAGGCGCCGCCGCCGCTGTTCTGCAGCCGGAGCAGGTCCGGGCCAAAGCTCTGAAACTGCGCTGCCGTCCGCAGCGTCCAGGTCTTGCGGACGCCAGCCTTGACGGTCCGGATCCGGTCGACGACGAGAAAGCGGTCGGGTTTGAGATAGATGACCTGGCGGATGCAGGAAGCGAGCTGGTCACTGACATAGGCATGGCTGGCATCGGCAACCACCTGGAGATACTGCGGCGTCTCCTCGAAGCGGATGATGCCCGGACCGACGTCCCATAGCGATCCCGGCGCATACTGGGCCGCGCCCTCCTGGATGGCCGGGAAACGGTCGATGCTGCGCTGGCCGGCATTATCGATGAGGAGGGGCGAGGTGTAGCCGCGCAGCAAGGGCCCTTTATACCAGAGCAGGAGGCTGTTCTGGGCATAGGGGTCCAGTGCACTCCAGTGATAGGGCTGGCTGATGAAAAGGGCCGCGAGATCGTCCGGGCTGGCGAAACCCGTGCGCATAAAGATCCAGCCAAGGCTGCGGAAGTAGCGGGTTAGGGGAAAGCCGATGGCCACCGGTTCCCGAGGATTGACCCATTTATCCTCGAAGAGGAGTTGATCGGTCATGTCCCAGGAGCCGGCGTTGGTTTTGGCGCCGGAAAAATGCGCCCGGACCCAGGCGCCCAATTCGGCCAGCTGCTGCTGTTCGGCGGAGTCGGCGAAACGGCGCCGGCTGTACGCGCGCATGGGGAGGATCCAGGGGGAGCGGCTGTAGGGATCGCCGCTGCCGTTGATATCGTAATAGGTGGCATCGCTCTCCGCGTCCAGCGGCGAGGGCAGGATCATGTGCAGCTGAAATTCGGGCATATATTTCAAGGGCCCGATATTGAAGAGGCTGCTCTCCAGGGAATTCGTGGTCGCCGTCCAGGCGGCAAAAAGCACGGGGGCCATGGTGAGAAAGGCAACGTTGTCCGCGCTTTCGTAGGAGCCGCCGGTCCAGAAGGGGATCTGCATTTGATTGAATCCACCGGGCCAGCCGCCGTCGGCGCTTTGTTTCTCCCAGAAGGGGAGGACCTGGCCGATGAAATCCCGCTCGAAGGCATTCAGGTATTCCAGGGCCTTGCTGTTTATAGCCTGGTAGGCGGGATCGGCGGCACGCGTGGGCTCGTAAAGGGCGAACCCCATCATGACATAGAAAAAATTGTCGACGTCGGTAGCCGTAAAGGGATGGCCACTGCCATCCGCGCGGCTTTTCAGATAATCGGCATGGACGATGAGCCTCTCCCGGATGCGCTGCTTATCCTGCTCGCTCAGCACAGGCTGGCCGCTGCTGAAGGTCTCATCGATGAGCCAGTCATAGGCTGTCGCCGCCACCAGGGCCATGACGTAGGGGAACTCGTATTCAGGGGGCCATTCCAGAATATAGAGCAATTTGGCGCGTGCATCGGCAAAATATTCATCCGCGGTATGACCGAGCGTCCACTGGCCCTGGTAGCCCTTCCGCCAGTTCCATTTCTGCGCCTTGCCGGCGATCACCGGCTCCAGGACGCGCATGGCAAAATCGTGGTCATAGCGGTTAAACATGTTATCCGCGCCATAATCCGCATCCTCGTCGGCGCCGGCGGTGTAGCTGAATTCCGCCTTGGACTGGTCATTCGCGGGGCTGGAATTCCAGGGCCAGGGTTGTTCTGCGCCGTGGAGAATCCGCCAGGCCAGGGTGCCGGTCTCATTACGATACCATTCGTCCGCTCCGCGCATCCAGATGCGCGGATGATCCGGACGCAAGGAGCGCGCCAGGGAATCGGGCACCGCGGCCCGGACCGGCGCTGCAAGGGCGAACAGACCCGGCGTCGCGAGTGCGTACAGGAGCGCGCCGGCCAGGGCGAGATGCCGGGCCGCCGCCGCTGCCGCATGAACCGGGCTGTTACCGGATCGAGTACTCTTCATCTCCGCCTTTCACGATTGAAGTTGCAGAGTGCAAATGCGTAATCCCGAGCCGGCAAATGGCTTGCCGCTCGCCTCGCGCCATGTGCTGTGCAATGAATATGCCAGAATTATCCCTCCTGGTCATGGGGCGCCGAGACCCGGTTGAGGCGCTGGTACCAGCGGTTGACCGTGCTTTCGCCCACCAGGGCGTTGAGAAGGGCATGCGCCTGGCGTCTGACCCGGGCTCCGGTCAGAATGCGTGTATCGCCCGATGCCAAACGGGCAAAACGGACCAGGCTGGTCGTCGCCAAAACCGGCACCCGTTCGAGCAGGAAGGGATCGGAGGCGGCGCCCACATAGCCGAGGCGCGAACAGAATCCGCCCCTGTAGCCGCTCTCCCGCGCCAGTTCGGGATAGCGGCGATGGTAGCTGCCGTTGGGCAGCGAGAGCACGGTCACCGCCTGGTCGAGATGCTCCTGCAAGGCGCTTCTGGACCGGCTCAGTTCTTCAAAGGCCTCAGCCCGCGAGAGCTCGGACATGATGACGTGATGCATCAGGTGCGAGCCTATTTCCATTCCCGCCGCGGCCACTCGCTCCAACTGTCCCCAGCTCATCATGGCCGGCCTGCCGATTTGGGCAACCGTCACAAAAAAGCTCGCTGTCATCCCGAACTCCCGGAGGATGGGCAGGGCCTGATCGTAATTGCCGGCGAAGCCATCGTCGAAGGTAATGACCACCGCGCCCCTGGGCAGCCGGGCGGTCTCCTGAGCGGCCACGGCTCGAGCCAGCGCTGAGGCCTTGAGCGGGTGAAAGCCATGCTCGGCTAAAAAGCGCATCTGTTCGGCAAAATGCTCCGCCGGCAGGATATAGTCCGCATGGGTGCGGCTGCGGGCCAGCTGATCCTGGCCGCCGGCCACAACCTCATGATACATCAGCACCGGGATCCTGATGCTCACCCTCTCCCCCTTTTCTCAACGATAAGAGGCGCATATTCCTTTTCATAGCGCGCGCACATCGCGGCGCGTGAATAGGCGGCGACGATGCGGTCGCGGCCGCACTGGCCCAGCGTGCGGCGCAAGGCCGCATCGGTGGCGAGGGACTCTATCGCCGCTGCCAGGGCAGCGGAATCGCCGGGCGGGACGAGCAAGCCGGCCCGCCCTGAATCGAGCACCTCGGGCACGCCGCCTACAGCTGTGGCGATCGCCGGCAGGCCTGCCGCCATCGCCTCGAGCAGGGCCAGGGGCACGCCTTCGCCGAGCGAGGGCAAGATAAAAAGATCCAGCTCCGGCAGCAGGGAGGGCACCTCGGCACGGTGCCCGAGAAAATGCACCTGCCCGGCGATCCCCAGTTCCCGGCAGCGTTGCTGCAGGGATGGCCGCTCCGGTCCATCCCCGATCAGCAGCAGCTCGAGCGGACGCGGCAGGCGTCTGGTGAGCCCGGCGAAGGCCTGGAGGAGGTGGAGATGCCCCTTTTCCGGCGCCAGCCGGGCGACACATCCCAGGATCAGGGCCGCGGGGGAGCAGCCGAGCTGGTGCGGCATGCTGCGCTGCCAGTCCTGCGGCAGCGGCGGCGGCAGGGCCACGCCGTTGGCGATGACGGGGATCGAGCGCTGGCGCAGGAACCCGACGCGGCATTGGCTGCGGACCTCTTCCGAAACGGCGATCACCCGGTCAAAGCGCAGCAGCACCAACTTGTCAACCAGGGCATAAAACGCCGCGCGGCGGTCCCGCCCGGTATCGAGCCAGGGGTGGCAGGTGCTGACCAGGGGAATCCCGAGGCGGCGGGCGGCTGCCCAGGCCACGACATCCGCCTTGTAGCCATGCGAATGGATCAGGTCCGGCTGCGCAGCAGCGATCCAGGCCCGGATCCGGGCGATGGTGGCGCGGTCGTATGGACTGGCGCTGCTGAAGGTCGTGACCGGCAGCCCCGCTTGTGCCGCAATGTTCTGAAAGACCTGATCGTCGAGCCGCATACTCTGGATGATGCCGACGGTGACCTCATGCCCTCTCGAGCGCAGGCCGGCCGCCAGTTCGACGATCGTTTTTTCGACACCGTAAAACCCCGCGTGGCTGCGCAGCTGCAGCACTTTCCATCCGGATTCTGCCATTTTACATGTCCCGCCGCAAACGCCTTGAGCGCCATCGGGCCTCAGGCGGCCGGCACCTGGACGCCTGCACTCTTGTGGAGCGACGGACGCCGCAAAAGTCGTGACAAGCCCAGGAGAAAGCCGAGGCCGTAACTGGCGTGGAGAATAAAGAAAAGCAGCGGCAGCACCAGCCCATAGCGCAATCCTTTCCTGCGGCAGATCGAGATCGTGAAGGCCAGCGCAGCCAGCAGATAGCTCCCGGCGATCACGGCGGCCAGGATCGCCGCGGGATTCCAGAAGGGTGCCAGCAGGCACGCTCCCAGCAAGCTGCTGACGAACGCCAACGGGACGAACTGACGCAGCTTCATCATCGTCGGGTGTTTCTGCATGACCCGCACCTTCCACAGGCCATACTGGAAATATTGGCGCCAGAGCGCCCGCAGCCGTGTGCGCGAAAAATAGGCGGAGCGGATCCGCGGTATGAGAAAAATCCGGCCGCCGCTTTTGCGGAGGCGATAATTGAACTCATCGTCCTGGCAGCGCACCAGCTCTTCGTCGAAGAGGCCGATCCGGGAAAAGACCTCCCGTCGGTAGGCGCCGAAGGCGACGCTGTCGACATAACTTTCACGGCTGCTGTGCAGCCGTGTCCGGAAATAGGAGTTGCCCACGCCGAAGGAGGAGGACATGGCCAGGGCGATCGCCTCGCCCATGAAGGAGTCGTTCTTCGAAATGATCACGCCGCCGACGCAGTCGGCTTCGGGATGCTCGGCCAGGCCGGCGATGCAGAGCGAAATGTAGTTTTTCTCCAGCATCACATGGCCGTCGACGCGGATGATCACTTCGCCGCGGCTGTTGGCGATGCCTATATTAAGGGCGGAGGGGACATAGAACGCGGGATTATCCAAAAGGCGCATATGGGGCAGTTGGGCCATCGCGCTCTTGACGAGTTCCCGGGTGCGGTCGCTGGACATTCCATCGACGACGAGCACTTCAAAGCGGTCAGCCGGATAGTCCTGGTCGCGAATCGATGCCAGGGCCCTGGCGATATAGGCCTCTTCGTTGCGGATAGGCATGAGGATGGTCACGAAGGGTTGCACAGGTTTCTCCCGCGTCAGGCCGGTCCCGGCCCGGTCAGGGTGATTTGTGTTCTCCGGATTTCTGTGTTGTTGCACTGCTTTCTCCCGTTTCAGGCCGGCTCAGGGAGGTGATCCGGCACGGCGATGCGCATCTCTTGCGGCTTGGCGGCGGCAGTAACCGCTTGGGCCTCCGTGGCGATGATCGTCAGCCGGATCACCAGCGCCAGGTAGATCCAGAAGTAGGAGGCGACGGTATAAAAGTGCCAATAGCTGCCGTTCAAATTGCCGGCGAGCATGCCCATGACGCTGGCGCAATACCCCAGCCCGAAGCCCTTATAGAGAGGATCATCGGCCAGCTTGTAGAGTTTCCAGCCGAGCCACATGCCGGTAAAATAGATCCACATCAGCAAGGCCAGACCGATAAAGCCGATCTCGACCGTGGTTTGAATAAAATTGTTATGAAAGCTCCCCCAGGTACGGTTGCCGAATTGCCATCCGGCCTTGACCTCGATAAAGGGGGTAATCGAGAATCCCCAGCCCAGGGCGGGACTTTCGCTGATCATCGCGCGGGCCTGCTCCCACATCCCGAGCCGCTCCTGTGCCGACTCATCAAATCCGGTTTCGGTTTTGGTCATTTCGATACGTTCGATCACGGCCTGAGGCAGGAGCGTATTGTAAAAGATGAACAGCAGGACCAGCAGAACCAGCAGTTTTCTTTCCTTGATGACGCCGAGAAAGAAGAGGCTGGCGACGACGGCGAGATAGCCGCCGCGGGAAAAAAGAAACATGATGCAGTAATAGCTGAGTCCGGCAGTGAAGAGGAAGAGCATCTTGCGTATGCGGTTGGTATCGGAAAAGAACAGGGCAAGAAAAATGACCGCATTTTGCGCCAAAAAGACCGCCAGGGTATTACCGCCCAGGGCCATGCCGCCGCTGACCAGCTTCTCCTTGAGATCATCGCTGTAGTGCTCGACCTCGTTCTGGCTCAAGACCGTATAGAAATTACGGTCCAGCATCAGCATCGCGAGCAGGGTCATCAGGAAGAGCAGATGGATCTGCTTCGTGCTTTTGATGTTGTTGAGAATAATGAGAAAGAAAATCCCGGGCATCCAGTAGTTTTTCCACGCCATCAGCAGCGGATTGCCCATACTCGTCGGATTCCCGTAACCAAGATAGGCCGAGCCGCGGAAAAGCTCCATGAAGGTCCAGATCACCAGCAACCCGATGGGCAGGTAGAGCGACGTGGAGGTCAGGAAGGATTGGCCGGGTTCCCGTTTGCTGATGATCCATTTGACCAGCATGGCCAGCAGCAGAAAATCATTGATATTACTGCCCCCCGGATATTTATTGACATAGTCAAGAATATTCTGGAGGGGGAAAAAGAAGGCCAGGAAATAAATGCCGATCTCGATCCGGTAGACCACGGTGAGCACAACTACCAGGAGCCCCGTTGCATAGAGGATGGGTGTGAAGAGGCCTGTCAAGCCCAAGCCAAATTCGAACATAGCGACTCCCGGACTCCAGGTTGGAGTGGAATGGACACCGTTGACAGGGCGTCCACTCGCATTCATTCGTACAGGTCTGCTGCCGGTGGCGATCCCCGGATACCCCTCCGATGGGTGCAGCACCGTCGTCTGCACTCAGCGTACTGTGGTGGTCCCCAGAAGAGATTTCAGATTCCCGGCGGCGGCGAGGATGGTCTTGCGCGCCTCGCCGTGCAGCAGCATGACCATGCTTCCGTATACGAAGCAGAGCAAGGCCATTTTCAGAACCACACCAAAAAAGCTGGCCGACTGGGGCAGCAGTTCCGCTGCGCCATACATCACCCCTCCGGCGGCGGCAGCGACGATGACGGACTTTAATTCAACGCGAACCCTGAGATAGCGTGCGGACCGATAGGCCAGGTAGATGGCCAGGAAAGCACAGCTTGCCAGTGCAGCGTAACAGGAACCCATGATCCCGAAATAGTGAATCAGGACGATGTTCAGGAGGACATCGATAACGACACAAACCAGCACGGTCAGGCTGATCAACTTGGTCCGTTTTTCCACGTACAACCCGGCGGCATAGATGGGCAAGAGCGCCCAGAGCAGGGTACCGGCCACCATCCATCCCAGCATCTGGCCTGCGGCGGCATATTTCTCCGAGGCCAGAACGACGATCACCTCCTGCCCGAGAAAAGCAGTGACCAGAAAAACCGGAACCAGAATGAGCAGGCTGAGGTCGGCGACGCGCGACACGAAACGGCTGGTCGCCTCCCGGCCCTTGTCATGCCAGATCTCGATATAAATGGGCGTGAGGGCGTACATCAGGGGGAAGAGAATCAGATCCTTGGCGTAATGCCCCATGTTCGAAGCGACCGAAAAAATGGCGACGGCCTCAGAGCCCAGCATAAACTGCAATATATAGCGGTCGGCCGACTTGAGCAGGAGATAGCCCAGCTCGAATCCGATCAGCGGTACCCCAAAGCTCAGGCAGTTTTTAAAAAAGGGCATGGAAAAATGGCGCAGCGACAGCGGCGTCTGTTTCACAAACAGGCCGACCAGCACCAGGGCGGTCAGGACTTCGGCAGCCAGGATTCCCCGGTAATAGACCAGCAATTGCCGGGAGATGAGCAGCAGGGCGATCAGGCTGAAGGCCAGGGAGACAAACCGTCCCGCCACCATGGCGATATTGTAGCCGATCGTACGCTGCGACGCCCGATAAAAGTTGAGCATACGGGCAGTCAAGGTCCCCGTCAGGATCAGTCCGGCCAGGATCCAGTTGAATCCCGGTAGCGGATGGCCGAAAATCAGGGTCAGGATAGGGTTGCCAAAGAAGAGGACGATCGCACTGGTCAGCAAGGCGAAGAACACGGTTCCGAAAAAGAAGGTCGAGTAATAGGTTGACTTTGCATCCGCATCATCGTTGCCATGGTAGTCGCGATAAAAGCGCACCGTGGATTCCGCGAGTCCCGCCCGGGAAAACGCCAGGAATATCCACAGTGTGACCGAAAAAACGCTCATGACGCCGTAATCGCTCTTGGAGAGCGCGCGCGTCAATACCGGAAAGGAGACAAAGCTCGCTGTGAAGGCGAGCAGCTCGCCAATGGCGTAATTGGAGGAATGACGTAAAAACTTTTTGATATCAGCATTCATGTAAGGCCTGTTTCACTTCCGCATACCGGCAGAGAAAATCAAGACGGGTGCGCATCGGCATGATCGGACGATTCCTCGCCCCAAAAAAGCTGGACGAGGTGACGCCGCAGCCGTTCGCGGTTCTGGTGATAATGGCGCGAGGTGTACCAGTTCGCGCCGGGTTCGATTTCCATGTCGGGAGGCTGCTGTACCTTCCAGGCCTCCACCGCCTTGATCCTGAATTTATCGGTGCTCCCCATCACACGCGCAGGCACCCCCATGGCGATGCTGTTGGGAGGAATATCGGTGACCACGACGGAGCCGGCACCGATAATGCAATTAGCGCCGATATGGATACCGGGGAGCAGGACGGCATTCTGACCGATGACGCAGTTGTCATCGATGATGATCGTGCCGAACATCTGCACGTTGGGGTCCTCTTCACGGCAAACCCAGGTCTCCCCATGATGATTGCTAAAGGTCACATGGTTGGCGATGGTGACATGATTGCCGATCTTGATGAGATAGGGCTCCTGGCCCAGAGTGTCAATAATGATGGCACATCCCTCGCCGATCTGCGCGCCTTGCTTGCGAAAAAATTCGGCCTTGGTGAAGCGGTCGTATTTGGCTATTTCCTTGAGGTAGGAAAAATGCTGATACTTGCCTTTAAGTGCCTGCCAGTACATTTTTAACATTCAGATCCCCTCGGAGTCCAGCTTCTGTTTGAGCAGTTCAGTCATGACCTCATATCCCGCTGCATTCGGATGCACTCCATCACTGGTAAATTCCGGCCGCAGATCACCGGCGTCATCGGCCAGGGCCCGCTCGAGATCGAACAGGGCAAAGCTGTGTTCACGCGCATAGTCCCGCACCCAGCGGTTAAATTCATGAATCTGCCGGTTGATCGCATGATTCTTGCCGGCATCATGCTGGGCCGTCACCGGGATGACGGTGGCCACAAGGGGACGGATCGCATTGGCTTGCGCAAGCGCGGTCAGCATTTTCACGTTATCGCGGCTGATGGAGACCGGCACGTCATGGGAAAAATTCATTTCACAAAGTTTGATCACCACCGCCCGGGGATGGAGATCGGCCACATCGTGCTGGAATCGCAGCAGCAGCTGGCTGGCATACTGGCCGTCGATGCCTTTATTGACAATCCTGTAGCCGGTGAGATGGCGGCTCGGATCCCAGTGCGCCGTGATGGAAGCCCCCAGAAGCACCAAATCCACGCCCTCCTGCTTTTGCTCGGCCGGAGTGAGGCGGGCCTTGAATTCGGAGGCCCATTCATCGGATTGCGCCCACGCCAGGATCATTTTTTTCCGGTAATCATAGGCCTTGTACAGCACCAGCAAACCACAGCAGTTCCCCAGCAGTGAAAGAATCAGGAGGTAGAGCAAAGCTTTGGGCATGACAGATTTCTCCACGAAATGTCCATCCGGTGATTGTTCTCGCGGCACACCGCTGTTCCAGCGGCCGAATCGAGCAGCGGCACCACGCGGTTATTTTTTCCCACCTATTAAACGCTCATACAGGGCGGCATACTCCCGCACCATTCTTTCGATGGTAAACAGACGGTCGGCCTTGGCGCGGGCACTTGCGCCAAGCTGCCCGGCTTTGTCCGGATGCTCCAGCATCTCCAGCAGGGCCGCGGCGATGGCGGCGTCATCTCCCGGCGGGACCAGCAGGCCATTCTGGCCGTGATCGATGGCTTCAGGATTGCCGCCGACGGCAGTGGCGATGATGCAGTTGCCCGCCCGCATCGCCTCGATCAAGGCATTGGAGAATCCCTCGCTGAGGGAGGGCAGGACAAAGATATCGAAAAGTTGCAACAGCTCGCCGACATCCTCACGATTGCCGACAAACCGCACCGCGCCGTTCATATGCCGCTGTTTCATGATCTCTTCGATCTCGAGGCGGTAGGGTGAGAGGGCTGCCGGCCGTTCGGCATTGCCGCCGACGATGACAAACTGGGCCCCGGGAAATTTGCGCAAGACCGTTCCCGCTGCAGCGACCAGAAATTTGGCGCCCTTGACCGGACGGAGATTCATGACACTGCCGATGATCGGCCGGGTCGGGTCGAGTTCCAGTTCAGCCAACCGGGCACGCCGGGTTTCCCCGGAGAGGCTGGGAGCGGCCGCGGTGCCGTTATAGAGGGTGATCACCCGGGCTTCCCCCCGCCGCTCCATCGCGAGAAGCTGTGCTCGCAGATCGTCCGAGACGCAGATGTCCAGATCGACCAGGGGCGAGATGCAGCGCCGTACCAGCCGGTGCAGCCGGCCCTCATTGAAGCCCTTGTCCCGCCGGTTCGAGATCATCCAGGGGACGCCGGCCAGAGCAGCGGTGATGCTCCCCAGCACATCCGAGGTAAAATGATAGGTTTGGACGATATCGACCCGGGCTGACTTGATCAGAGCCGCCAGCCGCCGGATGACGCCCAGCGCCGCCAGAGAATGGAGACGGGTGAGCGGCATGGGATAGACGGCAATGCCCCTGGCCCGCATCCGGTCGATCATCGGACTGGATGCCGGAAAAAGGGGCACCACGATCGGCCGAAAGCGCGCGGGATCCAGACCCGTCACCAGATTGAGCAGATGAACCTCGGTTCCCCCTTCCCAGAACAAGACGTCGATGACGAACAGTACTGTAATTTTCTTCATCCGGCGGTTCCCCGGACAACGTGGGGATCTGCCGCGGGCGGTTCGAACGCCTGCTTCTGCGGGCGGTGGCTGCGTCGCAGCAGCCAGTCGAAAATTCCGGCCAGCTCACAGGCAAAAATCGCTTTCGTGCCGAAGGAGCGATAGCCGGTATGGTCCGCGTCGATGCCCAGGCGCTTGAGCTGGAAGGGATCGCCGCCGTCATTGATCCCGGGTATCAAGGTGCACGCCGCCCGGAATCCGGTCGATCTCAGATGGTGGATGGTCGCTTCCGTATAATCGTCCTTTTCTCCATTGGGGAAGGCAAAAAACCGCACCGGTTCTCCCAGCCGCCGTGCGATCATATCCCGGGACCCCTCGATCTCCTCCCGTTGCTCCGCTCCGGTGAGGGCTGAGAGAATCGGGTGCGTCATCGTGTGGGCGCCGAATTCAATGCCCCCCTGCTGCATGGCCCGCGCTTGATCCCAGGTCAACATGGCGGAGGGCAGCGAACGGCTCCCCGGGCAGAGCGCCTCGAGCTGACTGATCAGGGCCCGAGTCCGCTGCCAATCCTTCGCCGCTTTGGCCTGGTGCGCGAGAGCGCGCGCCGCAGCCGCCTTTTGCGGCACGGTCTGCAGCGGCCAGCTCCCTCCGTGATCGCCCAGGTCGAGCTGCCCGGCGGGACAGAACAGGATGCTGTTGACCAGCCGGTCATACCACAAATGCCCTCGCTCCTCGATGGGCGTGGCCGTCAGAAAGATAATGGCCGGGAGGCCTTCCCGCTGCAGCACCGGGAAGGCATGGGTATAGTTGTCCGCATAGCCATCATCGAAAGAGAGGACGACGGTATTCAAGGCTTGTGATCCCGGCGCATCCACCGCGGCGGAGAGCGAGAGCACCGTATGGTGCGCAGCGAGGTACCGCATCTGGATCTCAAAATCCCGGGGGGAGATGGCCATACCCAGGGGATCCTCCCGCAGCGCCGCGACACGGTGATAGGCCAGGATCACTATACCCCGGCGCGGCCGGAACCTGCGCATCCAGCCAACCAGTCCGGAATAATAGCAGATAAGAGCGAGGGCCAGTTTGGCCAGCTTGCGGAGGCGCATCAGGAGGCGTGCTCCCTCTCTTGCCCGACGCGTCCGCCGACCGCAACCTTTGGGCGGCTTCCGCCAGCCAAGGATTGTTTTCCGGCGTCCAGGGCGTCGCCAAGATGGTGCCGGGATATCGCAAAACCATAACGTATCCAGCCGGGAATGGTGCGTTTGTACAGGGAGAGGTGGACAATCGGGCGCTTCACATTGGTCCAGGTCAGTTTGTACTTTTCATTGCCCCGAAGGAAATCGAAAGAGTGCCACCTCGATTGAATCGCGCGCTCGATCGCAAAAAGGACAATGGCACTACCCAGCGAGATCGTCCCGAAATCCGAATTGATGCCCGACTGGTAGTAAAAGAACTGCCCGTCGTGGACAAAACCATAGAGGACGGCCTGGTCCCTCCCGGAGAGCGAGAGCGTATACAGCCTGATCAGTCCCCGCTCAAAGTTGGCTTTGATCAGGGAGCGGTGAAAATTGCGAATTCGTGGATCTGCAAAGCCATCCTCGCGCTTCTTGACAGTGGCGCGCATTTTGTGCAGCTCGTAAAGCCGGTCAAACAGTTTCAAAGCGTGCTCGGCCGACAGCACCTCCTGAAACTGCACCTGATAGTCGGATTCGAGTATGCGCCGCTCACGCCGAAGGTTATAGCGGCGGCCACGGCTTAATTGCATGAGGTACTCGTCAAAATGGCCCGGCAGCTGCGCCGAATAAGCCCACGAATCCACACTGGCGACCAACCACCCCGAGCGCTCCAGTTCGCGCAGCAGATTTTGATTGTCCGGATTTTCTGCGGCCACGCTTTCCCACTGCATTTCGTCCCAACGCTCTTGATGGTCCGAGAGGTAGGCTAAAATTTCCGCTGTAGCGGATTCCGCACAGCCTTTGCGGAGGATAAAGCCGAGATAATCCGGGCAAGCCTGGCCGCTGCCGATGAAGGTTAAAACGCGCCGCGAGCCGAATTTGCCTTTCCGGATTTGAATACACAATGGGGCAAGGCCGATCAGCGACTGCTGGGAATCATAGACAGCGACGATGAATAACTCGGCATTGTCGCAGAAAAACTGCCACCAGCCAAAGAGCCATTCATGACAGAGGAAAAAGGAATCCGCACTGCTGGCCTGAAGCAGTTCATTCCAGACTTCTTCCATCATGGAAAATTGCGACTCGGAGATGAGGCGAATCATAGTTTTCTTCGCAGTTATAGACTACCCTGTCAGCTCATCCTGGCCCATCAACGCCCACCGCTTGGGAACATCCCCCAGGGCACCCGGCCCCCCCCTCAGGAGTTCCGGAGCCGGAAATGCCCATGACCCTTTTTGATCCAGCCCCCGCGCCGCAGCTACCCCGCAAAGGCGATTTGCAGCCGCGGCACATCCTGGCCGGACTGCTTGAGCGCAATATACCGGCTGATCCGCTCCACCGAATCGAAATTATCGGGAATGATCTCGTCATCCTCGATACGCAAATTGAACGTGCTCTCCAGATAGGCAACCAGTTCGATCACACCGGTCGAATCGATAAAGCCGCCGCCCGTAAGCGAATCATCGTCCTTGAGATGGCTGCCGTCACCGAAGAGATAGGTATCGACAACATAGGTATACACCTGATCGCGAATATCCATGAAAGCTCCTCCAGTTCATTGTCTCGACACTTTCAGAAAATCTTTAAGTACCCGCGGCTCTGGGCCTATGCCGCAAAGCCGTATGAACACGCATCAGGCCGCCGCATCAGGATTCAAGTTGCAGCGGCGGGGTGCGCAAAAACTCTGTGGCTTTCTGCTTTTGCTGGATGTCATCGATAACCCGCTGCACCTGACGCTCCTCCAGCTGCAACTGCTGCGCCAATTCGCCGGCCCCCCGGCCCTTTTCGCTTTCCCGCCAGATTTCATCCATAATGCCGAAGGGGACGCGAAAGAAAAATTCCTCCTGGGTCACTTCGGCCGGATAGGTATCTGTGGTCGGTTTGCGCTGGATGATGGCATCCGGGATCTCCAACTTTTCGGCCAGTTGATAAATTTGCGTTTTCAGGAGATGGAGGATGGGCATAAGGTCCGCGCTGCCATCGCCATTTTTAACAAAAAAACCAAGCTTGTTTTCGTTTTTATTGCCCGTCCCCAGCACAGCATAATTGCGCAATTCCGCGTGATAGTACAACATGGTCATACGCAGCCGCTGCTTCATGTTGGAGGCTGCTACGATTTGAGCATACTCCGAGGGCCCCAGACGCCGCGTCTGCTCCTGGCCCTGACGGTCCTGCAAAGTGAGCGCAAAGACATGCAGCCGGTCATCCGCAAGCGGCGAGGATTGCAGCGTGATTTTAAAGGGCAGGCCCGGCTGATATTCCGGGAAAAGCCGCTGCACCGCCTCATCCCGGCGGCGATAGGACCCCATGCCCTCCAGCCCGGCGGTGATATCCTCCACCAGAAACTCTATCCCCAGCTTCGCCGCCAGCGCACGGGCCAGGGTCAGGCTCTCCGGACTGGAATCTTTCTCCGGCAGGGCCAGGGCCACGACACGTCCCGCCCCGAGGGCGCGGACGCTCAAGGCGGCCACGACCGCCGAGTCGATACCGCCGCTCAAACCCAGCACGCCCCCGCGCTTTTTCAGTTTATTCTGCACACTGTTGCGGATCCAGCCGCAGATACGTTCGATATCGCTTTCCGGATCCGTTGCTGCACTCCAGTCATGGTTCATAGAGGTCTCGATCTTGAGTTCCGTTCTTCACCTGCCGTCATTTGATCGCCCACGCTCCCGGCTCAGGCGGGCGGCGGTTCCGCCTGCAATGCAAGATCCAGTCCCCCCGCAGCCAGCGCTGCGGCAATGCGCTTTTTGTCGATTTTGCCATTGCTCGATTTCGGCATCTCGGCAATGAAAAGCACCTCCTGGGGCACACAATAGCTTTCCAGCTTGCCCGCACAGTAGCGCAAGACCTCGGCCGCCTCGAGCGCTCCCTTGCCGGATCGTTTCACCACTGCCGTGACCGCCTCACCCAGCATCGGATCGGGCCGGCCCAGTACGGCCGCTTCTTCGATGCCCTCAATCTGGTAGAGCACATTCTCCACCTCGCGCGGACTGACCTTTTCGCCCCGGCATTTGATGATGTCGTCCTTGCGGCCGACAAAATAGAGAAAACCTTCCTCATCCTGTTTAAAGAGGTCGCCGCTGTAGAGCACCCGCTCGTAGGGATGCCGGCCGGGACGCAAGGCCCGCGCGGTCTCCTCCGGCAGGTTCCAGTATCCTTGCATGACGTTGGCGCCACGCACTACCAGTTCGCCCACTTCGCCGGGTGGCACGGGCTGGCCGTGCTCGTCGACAACAAAGGTCTCGCAGTTGGGCATGGCCTTGCCGACAGAATGCGGCCGCCGGTCCAGCTCCTCCGGCGGCAAATAGGCCACGCGCTTGCATTCGGTCAGCCCATACATCGAAAAAAGCGTGACGCCGGGTAGTGCTGCGCGCAAACGGGAGATGAGGGCGGTGGGCAACGCCGCCGCCGTGTTGCTGATATAACGAAGGTGGGGAAATGTATATTTTTCCAGAATTTGCGCATTAAGAAGCACAGCGAACAGAGTCGGCACACCGGGAAAACCGGTCACCTTTTCTTCGAGCAGGCGCTGAATGATCATGGTGGGCCAGGCAAAGTCCTTTTCGAGAATGAGCGTCCCGCCAAAGCTCAGCACCATCAGCAGCTGGTACAATCCATAATCGAAGGACAATGGCAAGACGCACAACACCCGGTCCTCGGGGGTGTTTTGCAGGTAGGTGGTGATGGAGGTCACCGCGGAATGCATGTTCAGATGTGACATCATCACACCCTTGGGATTACCGGTGCTGCCGGAGGTATAGATCAGGGCGGCGAGGTCGATATCGATGATCCGCGGCAACGTGGCGGCCAGTGGCGGCGCGGCCAGGATGGCGGCAAGGCTGGCGGTGCTGCCGGGAGCCGCCTCCGGCCGGTCGACCAGCACGATCTGGAGGGAAGGCGCATCCGCCCGCACCTGCACGAGATCGAGATGGCGCGCCGACTGCGTGATCAGAACCCGGGCCGCGCAGTCCCGCAGCACATAGATCAGCTTGTCATATTTGGTGGTGGGATTAAGGCAAACGAAAACGCCGCCCGCCTCGAGCACCGCGAAAATGGCGAGGCAGAGGTCGGCGGAATTGTCCATATACAGGACCACCCGGTCGCCGCGCTGGAGGCCCTCCCGCACCAGGGCCCGAGCCAGACAGCCGGAGGCAGCGGCCAACTCGCCATAGCTCCAGGCAGCCCCTCCGGCTTTCAAGGCCGTCTTGCCGGGATGCCGGGCCGCGTTTTGTTGAAACCGGTCATGAAGCAGCATGGCGCAAAGTGCCTCTCTCGGTATGTTTTCCGTATTCCCGCCGCTTGTCGTAGATCAACCAGTCGTTCTGCTGCCGCGGGCTGGGCGAAGTGGAGGATTGGGCAAAGAGCTCCTCCAACATCCGCACACTGATGATCATCATCAGCGCCATCTCCTCCCGAGCCGACAGGGTGCGTTTGGGATCGAGGAAATGACTGACCAGAATCTTGACCTTGTTCGCATCGAAAAGGCCGTCCCCCATGCCATTCTCGCTCTGGAAATAGGCGGACAACTGCTCCCGGGAGGCCAGGAACATGTCCCGGATCGGCGCCCGGTAGGGCTGCTTGATGCGCTTGACGATCGGCGGCGGCAATTCTTTCTGAAAGGCCCGCTTGAGGATCCATTTTTCATTCAGGGCATGCAGCTTGAGGTTTGGCGCGATGTGGTTGGCCAGCTGGATCACCCGTTTGTCGAGGAAGGGATAGCGCCCCTCGATACTGTGGCTCATCAGCATGCGATCCCCCTGTGAGCAGAGCAGGTAGCTGCCGAGAAAGATATAATACTCCAGGAAATGGCCTCTGGCCAGTGGATCGAGCCCATCCATCATACCGTCGAGTTGAAGCTGCAGCTCATCCACCGGATCATATCCGGCGAGGGTTTGCAGGATCTCCGGGGAAAAAAACTGCAGGATAAAGGCACCATTCTGCCAGCGCAGGCGGTGCGAATAAAAGGGATCCTCGGTGTGGGTGACGCCGCGCATGAAAAATTGCCGCCAGAACGTGCTGTTACGCTGCTCGCGGGCATCGAGATAGGGATAGAGTTTCTGCATCAGCAGGGGGCGCCACTGCGATTGCGGCTGGCGCGCCGCAAAGAGACGCAGCTTGGTCTCCTTGTAGATGTTGTAGCCGGAGAAAAACTCATCCGCGCCCTCGCCGGTCAGAACCACCTTGTAGCCGTTGCGCTGGACCAGTTGGGAGAGCAGAAAAAGCGGGATGGGCGCGCTGCGCAGCAGGGGTTTTTCGGCATGCCAGATGACATTGCGGAGGTTTTCCCCCAGGTCGCTGTTGTTGATGAACAGGGCGCTGTGGTCGGTTTTGAAATGGCTGGAGGCCATCTCCTGAAAGGGGGTTTCATCATAATGGGCGTTCTCAAAGCCAATCGAAAAGGAGCGTAAATGGCCGGAATGCAGCCGCCGGATCAGTCCGGTGGTGATGGTGGAATCGAGACCGCCGCTGAGATACGCCCCGACCGGGACATCGGCGCGTAGCCGGATGCGGACGGCATCAGCGACCATCTCGTGCACACTTTCGGCCGCCAGATCGGGATCGCTGATCTGTTCATTGGGCGCGCACCGGTACTCCGGATGCCAGTACCGCTGTTCCTGCACATAGCCCTCCTGCACCCGCAGGTAACAGCCGGCCTTGATCTCCCGGATGCCGGTGAAAGGGGTAGTACCCGGCAGGGGCGACCAGAAAACGCAAGTTTGGGCCAGGGCTTTGACATCGAGTTCGTGATGCACGCCGGGCAGCCTCGAAAAGGCCTTGATCTCCGATGCGAAAGCAAAAAAGCCGTCCGCAATGTAGTATAACGGGCAGATGCCGACATGATCGCGTGCCAGAAAGAGCCGGTGCTGGCGTTGATCCCAGATGGCCATGGCGAACTGGCCATTGAGCATCTTGAGCATGTCCGGGCCGAACTCTTCGAAAAGATGCACCAGGACCTCGACATCGCAGCGGGTGACGAAGCGGTGCCCGAGTTGGCGCAAATGGCGGCGCAGCTCAACGTAATTAAAGATTTCGCCATTGCAGACCAGCCAGATGGTGCCATCCTCATTGGAGATGGGCTGGCTGCCGCCATAAAGGTCGATGATGCTGAGCCGCGACTGGCCGAGCCCGATTTCGTTGTCCATGTAGAGACCGGACTGATCCGGGCCACGGTGGCGCAGCTGGTTCACCATCCCCTGCAAAAGTGATTGCGGCTCTCTGGTTAACCGCTGCCAGGAAAGAATTCCGGCTATTCCACACATAAAAGCCTCACTGAAAGGTAGCAACACTCTGGGGCGCAGTGACGATCGGCCGGTACTCCGGCACAATCTCTGTCAACGCCTGGCGCAAGCTCGCGGCATTGTTCTTCGCGGCCTGGTCGATGAGCCAGTCGACCCGTGGCGCGAATTCCGGCAAGGGGTGCACGCTTTTGGGAAGGACCCGGTTGATCAGGGTGTGGCTTGTCGGCAGACAGGTCTCGCCGTCCCCGACCAGTTCCTCGAACAGCTTCTCGCCAGGCCGCAAGCCAACCTCCTTGATGTCAATGTCCGCGTAGGGACGAAAGCCGGCAAGCCGGATCATGTCGGCCGCCAGTTTGGCGATCTTGACCCGTTGCCCCATATTCAGGATATAGATTTCGCCGCTTTCACCGAAGGTGGCAGCCTGCAGGATCAGATTCACCGCTTCCGGGATGCTCATGAAAAATCTTTCGATCCGTTTGTCGGTGATGGTGATCGGGCCGCCTTCCTGGATCTGCTTCATGAAGAGCGGTACGACACTGCCGTGACTGTTGAGGACATTGCCGAAGCGGACGGTAATAAAACGTGTCCTGCTGTAGGGCGCAAAGGCCTGGAAGAAAAGTTCCACGGCCCGTTTGGTCGCCCCCATGACGCTGGATGGATTGACCGCCTTGTCGGTGGAGACGAAGACGAATTGCTGCACCTCGAAGCGGTCGGCACAGCGCGCCAGAATTCGCGAACCCAGGATGTTATTACGGATCGCCTCATCCGGATTGCTTTCGCTCAGGGGAACATGTTTCTGGGCTGCGGTATGGAAGACGATTTCCGGCCGGAACTCGGCAAAAACCTGCTCCATCTTCTCTTCGTCGGTGATATCCCCGAGCAGGTACCGGGCCGTCATGCCGTTGCGGCCGTCCAGTTCGCACTGCAGCTCGAAGAGATAGTTTTCGCTGCGATCGAGGAGAACCAGCTGCTGGGGATGGTAGGCATAGATCTGCCGCGCCAGCTCCGAGCCGATGGAACCGCCTGCACCGGTGATCAGGATGCGTTTGCGGGAGAGGGACTCCCGGATCGCGCCCAGATCCAGGCTCAGCATCCGCCGGCCGATCAGATCCGAGACATCGACCTCGCGCACCTTGGAAAGATGGATGCGGCCGCTCACGACATCAGAGATGGCAGGAACGACGCGATATTTGAGATTGGTCTGCTCGATATAGCCGAGGATATCGCTCATTTCTTCCGGACAAATATCGCTGATGGCGATATAGATCTCCTCAGCGCGCAACGCCTTGGCCATGTCGGGGATGAGTCTGCGGTTGCCAGCGACCCGGATGCCCTGCAGCTGTGTGCCGATCTTCAGGGGATCGTCATCGATAAAACCGACGATCTGGAAGGGGTGGCTGTTCTTGTTCTGTTCCCGGATGAGCATATCGCCGATGTCACCAGCGCCGACCACCAGAACCCGTTTGGCCAGGCTGTAGTCCCGGGGCGGTTTCTTTTCACTCTGCAGGCGCAAAAAGGTACGGGCTACAGCCATCGCAGCGGTCATTAAAATCCAGTGGATGAGAAAAATCGAACGTGAATGTTCCCGCCAGCCCAGGAAAAAGATGGCAATGACAATAGCGATCGTACTGTAGGTGCTGGCCTTGGCCATGTGGAATAGATCGGCGAAACCGATATACTTGGTGAGGCTCTGATAGAGACGCATCGAGATGAAAATGGTCCCGCAAATCCCCAGGACCAGGGGCAGACTCTGCACAAAGTTGCCTAATTCGGAGCGTGGAATGCTCCAGTCAAAGCGCAGGCCATAGGCGAAGAAAAAACTGATCACGACCAGGGCCATATCGATGCAGAAGAGCAGCGGCCAGCTGGCCCTTTTTTGCTGGTAAATGGGCCGGAACGCACCCCCCAGGGTCGCTGTCAGGCTGCGCACGATCAGCGCCAGATCGGTCCGTACCCGGGGCTTGGCCGCATACGCCAGGTCGATCTTGAGCTTTTCCGGGAGCAGATGGGTGATATAATAGGCTTCGACGTTTTCCAGATTGTCCGGCAGCATATCGGCTTCGTTGCGGCCGATAATTTGCGCCGGCCCCACCAATCCCGGGCGCACCTCGAGGACCTTGCGCTGCTCCGGGGTGTAAAGAGCGACCATGCGGGGAATCTCGGGGCGCGGGCCCACCACGCTCATCTCGCCCTTGAGGATATTGATCAATTGCGGCAATTCATCCAGCTTGGTCAGCCGCAGGAAATGACCGATGCGCGTTTCACGCGGATCATGGCGCGGTGAAACCCCGGGACCCTTTGCCGCTGCATCCGTCACCATCGTCCGCAGCTTGAGCAGGGTGAAAGGCTGGCCATACCGACCAATCCGCTCCTGACGGAAAAAGGCCGGGCCCTTCGAGGTCACCTTGACCACCAGAGCCGCAACAGCCAGAAATGGCAAGGAAACGATCAATCCTATCAATGAAAATATCAAGTCAAAGAATCGCTTGATCATCTTACCCTCCACGAGCTGCAATCAGAACGACATACCATGAACCCTCCCCCGGTCGCTCCGCGTCCGCCATCAGTTGGCGGACGCAAAAGCGGCCTTTCAGACCAGGACATCCCCCGTCCTACTTTTTTCGGATGCGACGTAATGATAGGAATAATACTTGTGTTGATAATAATAGGGAAGGACTTCTCCCATATCGTTGAGGACAACCCCGAGAACTGGCTTGTCGATCTCCCGCAGCATCTCCGTCGCGCGCTTGACCACCTCCCGATTGGTGCGGCCAGAGAGAATGACCAGCAAAATGCCGTCTACATATTCGGCCAGCTTGAGGGTGTCGCCCACGTTCAGGATGGGTGGAGAATCCACAAAGATGCTTTCATAATACCCCTGCAAATGTGTGAAAAGATCACCGACATGCGCGGCGCTGAGCAGCTGAAAAGGATTGGGCACGGTATGCCCCGCCGAAATGACGTGCAGGCCGGGGAAAGTCGTGGTCTGAATAGCCTGGGTCAGTTCGAGCCCTTCGCCGAGAATCTCTGTGAGTCCATTGGCCTGCTCCAATCCCAGTTTGAAATGCAGGGTGGGACGATTCAAATCGGCATCGATGATCAGATGCGTTTTGCGGGTAGCCAGCGCCGCTGTAATCCCCAGATAGGTCGAAACCGTGGTTTTGCCTTCCCCCGCCACCGCGCTGGTCACCATAAAGATCCGGGGATGCTTGCCATCGCGCGGCGCCTGGATGCGGGAATAAAGCCGGAAAAATTCGGCAAAATAGGGCGATCGTTCACTGTACTCGTGCAGCCCCTTCAGAGAACCATTTCGGATCATTGAACCTCCCTACCTGAGCAATATACGATAGATGAGCATAACCGAGACCAAAGCCAGCAAAGGCAAACCGACCGCGACAGCAATGCGCCGCTGTTTGCGCCGAGTAACATCGATCGTGGATTCGATTTTTGGGATGGCCGCCAGCACCGGCATCATCAGAATGCGCTCGATATCTTCGGTCGTGCGCATGGTGACATCCAGCACCTCACGCAGCAGCACCAGTCCCAATCCGAGTCCCAGTCCCCCCATCAGTGCAAAAATCATCGCCTGTTTGCGCTTGGGCTTGATGCGCTCCAGCGGCCGCTGCGGTTCCGAGAGCAGCTTGAACTTCATCTGGGATTCCTTGACCTGCGCCGATTCCCGGATCTGCGAGCCGCGTGAGGTCTGCAGCAGCATCTCGTAAATTTCCCGGTTAATGGTGACATCACGTTCAAGCTTGGCACGCATCCCATCCTGGGAGGGCCGGCGCCGGACCATGTTATGATGGGTCTGGATGATGCTCGCAAGGATCTCATCGGTGCGCTCCAGCATGGTGATATCGAGACGGATCTCCTCCAGCCGAACCGCACCATCGATGATATTTTGCGGCTGCGCGCTGAGGGCAGCCACCACATGGGATTTCAGCTGAGTGTACAACTCCTGTTTGAGCTGGCCAATCTCTTCATTGAGAAGAATGATCTCGACATCCCGCCAGCCGAATTTCTTCAAGAGTTCACAGACGTCGCCGGTGCGCTTGAGCATGCGCTGACGCAGCTCCTGCGTATCCCGGTCGAGCTGCGCCTGATAGGTCAACGGCAGATCATGGAGCGTCCCCCGGATCAGCTTGCCCATCTGGTCCCGTTTGGACTGCAGATCGATCTCGGTCGAAAGCTTGACCGACTGGATCTCGGCCAGATTGCTTTCGCTGACCTGATTTTCACTCAAGACCGCGTCGGTTACTCCCTGGTTGAATGCGGCCAGCCGGCTCTCGCTATCATCGAGACGCTTGCGGTAGATCTCCAGCTGTTGCGAACTGAAATTGCTCGCCGCAGAGGTCGTCTGGATCTGGCTCCGCTGGGTTTCGGCGATGGCCATGTGGGTCACCAGTGCGGCCAGGCGATGCGCGCTGTCGGAGGTGGGTCCACGGCCCGAGATCTCGATGAGATTGTAGGCGCGCATGCGCGTGCTGATATGGGCAAGCAGATATTCGATATAGACCTGATGGGCGATCACCACGCGGTCGATCTGCGGATTCTCCGCACTGAACTGGTTGATTTTGGCCCTGAGTTTCGGATCCTGCTGAATATCGAGGCTGTCGAGGATCGACAGCAAAAAGCCCTCACTGGTGATGCGGCGACGAAAAAACTCAACCTCATCATAGTGCGGTGCCCCCGGCACAAAGCGCAGCTGAGCACTGGAGAGGAGTTCGGTATCGATGATCATCACTGTGGCCGAGGATTCAAACACCGGCGTGGTCTTGAGGGCATACACCAGCCCGGCGATGAGCGCCAGCGCGCAGCTAAAGATCACATAATAGCGGCGCCGCCATATCAGCTGTCGCCAGATTTGCCAATCTCGTGTATTAGTGCCAAGTGCCATACGTTGCCTCTTGATTGTCCGCTCAACGCGGCGAGAAAAGATTGTAGGCCAATCCGGTAAGGATGGCCGTGGAAAAGATCATGAAAAAATTCCAGGCCACGCCCTCCCGGAAGACGCGTTTACGGGGCACATAGATGGTATCCCCCGCTTTGACCATGAAGAACGAGGGGGAGCTTGCATCGGCATACTTTTCGACATTCACCCTGGTGACGCTGGAATAGACGCCATCCTTGCGGATCACCCGGACCTCGCTCAGTTTGGCCTGGGCCGTCGGCCCGCCGGCGGTGATCAAGGCCTCGAGGAGATTGAGTTCCTTGTTGAAGGTGATGACCCCCGAGCTGCCGACTTCGCCATAGATAAAGAGCACATTCGGTTGCGACTGCACCGACTGGATTCCCGAACTGGCCGCTCCGCCGACCACAGCGGGGATGTAAACATTGTCCCCCGGCTCGATCGGCGGCAGGAGCTGAAAGCTGCGGTTGCGCAAAATCTCGGTCAAATCCACCGTGATCGTGCGCGGCTCCCCTTCCGCTCCCTTGCGAATGATCAACACGTTGCTGAGATTGGCGGTCTCCAGCGGGCCGCCGGCTTCGGAGATGATATCCCAGAGGTTGGGGATCACCTCAAAGGTATATTTGTTGGGGGTGCGCACATGGCCCATGACATAGACCTTGCGGCTGCCATATTCGGCCACCTTGATCGAGGCACTGGTAATGCGGCGGTTGTAAAGGGAGACGCGCTCGACAATTTCATCCGCCAGCTGCTGAATGGTCAGACCATCGGCCTTGATCGCGCCACCGATCGCCAGATTGATATTCCCGGCGGCGTCTACTTTGGCCGTGACATTCAACTCGGCATCCTGCCAGAAGGTGATTTCGAGCACGTCGTCCTTGCCGATGATATACTCCTGCGCTGTGGCGCCAAGATTGATAACCAGAAGCAAGAGGACCGTTAAAAGGGTACTGAAACGAATATGTGTCATGATGGGACTCCAGATAGACCGGGGTATCAAGGCAAAGTGATGCCATACACCAGGTTGCTGCCGCTCGATCGGCCTTGCAGATCATAAACAAAAACCCGGTAGTAATAGCTGGTATTGGCGGTCAGACCGAGATCGTCATGAGTGGTCGCCGAGATCGAATTGATGATGACAATAGGCGTGCCGGTTCCGTCAATACTGGGCGCGGTGGACCGGAAAATCCGGTAACTGGCAAAAGTAGTAATCCGGCTGACACTCCAGGTCAGCCGCAGCGCGTTGGGCGCACTCGCCGAGGGGGCGGCCAGCAGAACCGCCTCGGGCTGCTCATCCGGCAGCGTCGTGGCCGAAATGGTGTTGCTGGTGCTGATGTTGCCCGCCTGATCGCGGCTGTAGAGCCGGTACCAGTAGGTGGTACTGGCCAGCAGCCCGCTATCCTGGAATTGCGTGGTCGCCCGGGCGGAGATCAAGGCCACCTGGATATCATTGCTGCTGATTGCCGAAGTGCTGCCGCGGAAGAGCCGGTAGTCGGCAAAATCCTTTTCGGTATTCATGCTCCAGCTGAGAAGTATGGCTGAGCTGGTCACATTGAGCGGCGATTGCAGGACCGCCGCCTGTGGCGGCGCATCGATGGCGGTCCGGCCGCTGACCTCATTGCTCCCGGACATCAAGCCGCGCTGGTCACAGACATAAAGGCGGTAAAAGTATTCATGGTCGCTGACCAGCAGAGAGTCGACAAAGTAGTTCGTAGCAGCGGTATTGAAAACCGCCACCAGCCTGGCGCTGGAATCGACCCCGGCCTTGTCATCCCGGAAGAGCTTGTAGAGCGAAAAATCGGCATCGGCATTGGCGGTCCAGGTCAGGCGCAAGGCATCGCTGCGGCTGCTCACTTGTGCCGGATCGGAGAGGATCACCGCTTTGGGGGGATTTTCGATCGTCAGGGTCTGGGCACAGACAAAGCCATCGGCACTGTTGCCGGCAAGATCGGTAAAGGCACCGACGATCGGCACGTCGAACACATCCTTGCTGGGAGGGAGCTTGTAGTCATGGCTGTAGGTGCCATCATTGGCCGCCGCATCTCCATGGGTGCCATCATCGAACAGGCGCAGTGTGCCGATGACCTCCCCCAGGTCAACGCTGGCCGTGCCGTACGGCTCCCGGGTGCGCATGGTAATGCCGATGAGGTCACCGGTGCGGTAGATGGCTTTGTTGGCGCGCAACTCGAGGCTGTAGATGGTCGCTTCGCTGTCGAGGGTGATCTCATCCGCGACGGGAGTGCCGGTCTGGTTGCCCTCGCCATCCAGGAAGGTGGCGTAGACGCGCTTGGGCCCATCCCCCGGAACGATCGTCCAGTTCATTTCCGCCGCATACAATTGCCAGGTCGCCCCGGTCAGAAGCGAGTCCGCGGCGATCATGACGTAGCGTGTCGCCGCAGGCGCGACGAAGTGCAGCTGAACGTCCAGGGAGTGGGTATAGAGCGCGCCTTCATTGATGATGACCGAATAGAGCCCCGGGCGGGCGGAGACCGGTTCAGAGAGTTCGCTCTCGCGGCCCTGGAGATTGCAGGCCAAAATGCGATAGACGTAGCGCTGACCGTTGATAAGGTCGCCATCGGTATAGGCAGTGGCGGCGGAGGAATCGATGATCACCGGGCTCTGATGCGTGCTGTCGTTGCGGGCAATATAGTATTTATTGATCACACCGGCTGGCGCATTCCAGGCGAGGAATACCTTGCGATCCCCCACCTGGGCAGTGAGATGTGTGGGTGCCGCCGGAAAATCCTGGCTGGAGATACGCCGCGGTTCATTGATCTGCTCGCAACCTGCGGCGATGAAGAGCATCAGCCCGAGAGCTAGCGTTGGTGTCGGCTTCATGGGCTGGCCTCCTACAGGGGAATCGTATATGAAATCATAAAGCCGCTGCTTTCAGGCAGGGCCGAACCGGTACCCGGCTGCGCCAGAAATTCGATCTGGCGCAGGTTTTTCGGAAAAACGAAGAGGGCGTCAAGAAGGTTGAGCGCATGCACGCCGGCCGCGGTGTAGATCATGGCCCGGCGCAAGCGGTCCATTTTCTTCCAGTCATCATAGGCGGTGTTCAACCGCTTCCACCCCGCCGCCTCTTTTTCCATGCTGGTGCTGGTCCGGGCATACTGGTCCAGTTCCGATGTGTAAAGGGTGTTGAAGTGCTGGGCGCGGTCATGGGCGTACCCCAGCGCCGCCAGAGAGGAGGCTTCCAGGGCGAAAAAGACCCGGCTCTTGATGATCTGTTCGCTGTACTTCTGGCCCCAGCCGGTCATGACCAGGGAACGGGCTGCGGCCCATTTGCGGGTTTTGGGGGAGAGCAGAAAGGTGATTTTATCGATTTTGCGCGCGCCGAAGTCGATATCGCGCGAAACCGTTTCAAACCCCCGTTTTTCAGCAAAGAGCCGGTAGCGGCCGCTGAGCTGATAGGGGAAGGTGCAGGGGGTTTTGCCGATGATCTCCCCCTCGATCGTAACCGTGGCACCACTGGGGCGGGACTCGATCAGGAAGCCCTTGGCTTCTGCCGGCGTTTCTTGTGCTCCGAGTGTGCCGGGAATGGCTACGGTCAGGAGCAGGAGCCCTACGAGCCGGCGAAGGGGAACACCACGATGCAAGGATTTGAACGTGTGCAGTATCAGATGTGGCATCTGTTCCTCACATATCGCTAAATTCAGCCAAAAAAGAGCTTGACAAACGCTATGTCATTTTGTATTTTGTGAAAACAAAAAAAAGCCCACTGCAACCCATGCGCATGCAAGTGTTGCGGATGTGGCGACGCTGCCAGCACTAATGACTTGGCCGGTCTGCTGGCAGCCTTTTTTTTATAGGGGGAATGTGAGGATATAGAGGTGCATCATCAATCCCCCGCTCCCCACTCTGCTTCCTGAAATAAACAGAGCAAAGTTCCCCCAGCGATCCCCCATCGCCGTGGTCTCATCGAAAACTGTTTTGGACCTGGAGTTTGTTGATAATGGAAACGCGCTGCTAAGTCGCTACCATTGCTGTTCCATACCGGGCTGCTGTGCGGGCAATGCCCCCCAAGACGCATCCGTTGGCTGGAAATACGAGATCACAAGCGGGATTTTGGTACGATATGAAGGTGTGTAGACCGTAACCGAAGCTGTCGTTCACAGGAAGATTTGCCGTAACCGGATCACCATGGCTTCACCCGGAACACCTTGATGCCGCAAAATCCCCCACCACCCCACCACCATATTACCTAGAGAACATGGTTCGTAGCTGGAGCAGATTTGCTGTCTGACAAGATTCAGGCTGGAAGCGAAACTCTATCCGTTAGGCTCGGAGGAGTTGTCCATTGGCGTTGCTGTACAAGAAATATACAGAGTACGGGATTCAATGTCAATAGAAAAATGCAAAAAAGTAATTTTTTTAACGCCAATACGCCATTATTATGCAAAAATTAGTCAAAACTACACGCCGCGGCACTGCAGCAGCGCTGGTGTGACCGGACGGCGCGTTCTGAGCGCGGCCTGGATGCCACACCGGCCCCGGTTCTCCGCCTCCTGCTTTGTCCGGAAAACGGATTTTCCCGGGAAGGCGCGGATTAATTCGAGCTGCATCGATGTTAAAATTTATATAGTCCGCCTTATCAACATAATCAACAGGAGTACGGAATGAATGCAATCATGCAGATGGTAATCCAGCAGTTGAGCGGTAATATGGTCGGAAAAATCGCCCGTCAGTTGGGCATCGATTCGAGCACAGCCTCCCGCGCGGTCGGCATGGCGGTCCCGGTGCTCATCTCCGCGTTGACGCGCAATGCCTCCAGCGAAGCAGGCGCGGACGCGCTGCACAACGCCCTGGTCAAGGATCATGATGGCTCGATCTTCGACAACCTCGGCGGTCTGATCAGCAACGTGACCGGCGGCTCCGGAGCCGGCATCCTCAAACATATTCTTGGCGCGGATCAATCCGCAGTCACCTCCCGTATCAGCCAGAGCGCCGGCCTCGATACCGGAACCATGGGCCAGATCATGCAGATGGTGGCGCCAATGGTCATGGGCGCCCTGGGCAAGACCACGCAGGATCAGGGCCTCGATAGCTCGGGCCTCTCCGAACTCCTGACCGGCCAGCAGCAGCAAGCTGAAGCCGAGCAGCCCGATCTCTTCGGCTCGCTCAACCGCATGCTCGATTCGGACGGCGACGGCAGCTCGATGGATGAGATCGGCGGCCTCCTCGGCAAGCTCTTCAGTTAACCGCCCCCCGCCGTTTCCGCCTCCATGGCGATTCGGCTGGAGAGCATCCCTCTTGGCACGAGCCTGCATGCGCGCATGCGGGCTTTTTTAATGACATCCGGACTATGCCTTTGCCCGCTTCAGACCATCCCACCGGCCTGCTCAAGCCCGGTGAAATCGAATTGCTCGCCCCCGCCCGCGATCTCGACGCCGGCCGCGCCGCCATCGACTACGGCGCCGACGCCCTCTATATCGGCGCGCCTCGTTTCGGCGCCCGCGAACAGGCGGGCAACACCCTGGAAACCATCGCCGAACTCATCCTCCTCGCCCACCGCTACTGGTGCCGGGTCTATATCACCCTCAACACCCTGCTCCATGACCACGAACTCGACGAGGCCGTCGCCCTCACCCATCAGCTCCATGATCTCGGCGCGGATGGCCTGATCATTCAGGACGCCGGATTGCTCGAAGCAGAGCTGCCGCCCCTGCCCCTAATCGCCAGCACCCAGATGCACAACCACACCCCGGCGCGCGCTGCGTTTCTCGAGGCGGCCGGATTTCAGCGCATCATCCTGGCGCGCGAACTCGGCCTGGACCAGATCGAGGCCATCCGCAAGGCGTGCCGGATCGAACTGGAATGCTTCATCCATGGGGCGCTGTGCGTCTCCTACAGCGGCCAGTGCTACCTCAGCCTCGCCCGTGGCGGCCGCAGCGGCAACCGCGGCCAGTGCGCCCAGCCCTGCCGTCTCCCCTATCGCCTGCTCGATGGCACCGGCCGCACGGTGGCGGAGCGGCGCCACCTGCTCAGCCTGCGCGATCTCAATCTCACCGCCCACCTCGGCGACCTGCTCGATGCCGGGGTCACCTCCTTCAAAATCGAAGGCCGCCTCAAGGAGGCCGACTACGTCAAAAACATCGTCACCTGGTACCGGAGCCAGCTTGATGCCTTGCTGCCGGCGCGCGGCTTGCGCCCCTCATCCAGCGGGCGCAGCGCTCACCCTTTCACAGCGGATCCGTGCAAGAGCTTCAACCGCGGCTTCACCACCTATTTTTTAACCGGCCCCGACCCAGAGATGACCGCACCCGCGACGCCCAAATTCGCCGGGGAGCCCCTCGGCACCGTGCGCCAGTGCCGCCAGGGCCTTCTCGAACTCGCGTCCGGTGCTCCCGCCTTGCATAATGGGGACGGCCTCACCTGGTTCGATGCCGCGGGAACGCTTCAGGGCGTGCGCGTCAACCGGGTTGAAGGCGGCCGCGCCTTTCTCGACCTGCCGCTCTCCCTGCCCGCGGGCACTCGCATGGCGCGGAATTACGACCATGCCTTTCTGGCCGGATTGAAAAAGGCCGAGGGCGGCCGCACCGTGGCCGTCCGCCTCAGATTTTATGCGACTTTAGAGGGATTTGGCCTCGAGGGGTGGGACGAAGAGGGCGTGGCAGCGCACGTTTCCCTGGCGGCAGCGCAGCAACCGGCCCGTGATGCCGGGCTGGCGGAGCGCACGCTCAGGGCCCAGCTCAGCAAGAGCGGCGGTACCCTGTTCCGGGTGGAAAACGTACAAATCGATTGGCCGGAGGCGTACTTCCTGCCGGTCGCCCTGATCAACCGGATACGCCGCGAACTGCTCGCCGACCTGCTCGCAGCGCGCGTGCGGGCACATCCCCTGCTCCGCATCCCGCTCACACCGAATGATGTGCCCTTCCCGGAAACGCGCCTCGGTTTCACCGGAAATGTCCTCAATCGCCGCGCCCGGGCCTTTTATCACCGCCACGGGGTGCAGGAGATCGAACCCGCCGCCGAATCGGGAATGGAACTGCGCGGGCAGCGGGTGATGACCACCCGCTATTGCCTTCGCCGCGAACTGGGGCTGTGCGGCAAAGCGCTGCAGGCGGCCGGCTTTACCGCGCCGCTCTTCCTCATCGATGACCAGGAGCAGCGCCTCCGTCTCGAATTCCGCTGTGAAGCCTGCGAGATGGAGGTTTATCTCCCCGAATGAAGGTCCGCCGCCGCAGCGGCGACCAGTACGACGTAGAGGATTCCGGCCAGGGTCAGCAGGGTCGCCGCGGCGATGGCGCCGCGCGCCGGCTGCCCGCCTTTCCCGGCCCGCTGGGCTCGCCGTACCACCATTGGCCCGAGCACCAGTGAATTGAGAATCAGCGGGACCAGCAAGAATCCGGAGGGTTCGAGCCAGCGGGCGGGACTGCACAGCGCGGTGATCCCCGCGCTCAGTTTGGCCGCTGCCCCCGCCGCGCCGCTGATTTTGTCCGCCTGAATCATCAAATCGAATCCCCGCATCAGAAAGAGCAATCCATCGCCGACGAGCATCAGCCAGGCTCCCACCCGCGCGGCATAGCGCCATACCGCTGCGCCCGGCCGCTCCTCGCCGTCCTCGAGGCGGCTGTGAAGCACCCCGTAGCCGGCATAGATGACAAAGCCGATATTGAGCCAGCTGGCGAAGCGCAACCAGGAGGTCGGCGGCAGATAATAGATCAGATAGAGGCAGGAGAGGATGCCCAGGGCCGGAAAGATATAATCCCGGACCAGGTAAAAGAGCAGGGCGGCTGCCAGGAGCAAGCCGATTTTCAGGGCCGGCGCAATGGGGATGAGGAAGACGATGACGGCCAGGATCAGGTACAATCCGAGGGCCCAGCGCCAGCCCCCGGGCACGCGGAAGGGGCGCAGCCGCGCCGGATCGCGCCGGCGCAGGACGATGATCCCGGCACTCACGAGAATGAACGCGAAGAGGGTGCCGATGTTGGTAAGGTCGACCATCTCGTCGATGCTGGCGATCGCGGCAAAGGAGGCGACGAAGAGACCGGTGATCAGGGTGGCGATGTGCGGCGTGCGGAAGCGCGGATGCACCCGGCGGAAGAGCGGCGGCAGCAGGCCGTCGCGCGACATGGAAAAGAAAATGCGCGGCTGGCCGAGCTGGAAGATGAAAAGCACGGCGGTGTGGGCGATGACCGAGCCGAAGGCGACGATGCCGACCGCCCAGCCCAGCGAGGGACTGGCGTGCGCAAGGGCCAGGGTCAGCGGCTCGGCCTGTTCGGTGGCGAGGGTCGCCTTGAGCTCCGGATAGGAGATCAGGCCGGTAAAGATGGCGGCGACGATCACGTAAAAGAGCGTGCAGATGATCAGCGAAGCGATGATCCCGATCGGCAAATCGCGCTTGGGATTGCGCGTCTCTTCGGCGGCGGTCGAAACCGCATCAAAACCGATATAGGCGAAAAAGACGATCGCGGCGCCGGCGCTGATCCCCGACCAGCCATTCGGCGCAAAGGGGGTCCAGTTCTCCGGCTTGATCCAGTAGCAGCCAACGACAATGAAGAAGGTGAGCACAATGATCTTGATGCCGACCATGACCGCGTTGAAACGGGCACTCTCGCGGATGCCCCAGATAAGCACCAGCGAGATCAGGGCGACAATAGAGACCGCCAGGAGATTGCAGATGATCGGGATGCCGAACAGATGCGGGGCATCGCGGAAAACCGTTTGCACCCCGGCGGCATCGACGATCCGTGCGGCCGTGCGGTAGTCCATCGAGATCCAGTCGGGGATGATGATGTTAAAACCGCGCATAAAGGTCTTGAAATAGTTGGCCCAGGAGATGGCCACCGCGATGTTGCCGACGGCATACTCGATGATCAGGTCCCAGCCGATGACCCAGGCGATCAGCTCGCCGAGGGTCGCATAGGAGTAGGTGTAGGCGGAGCCGGCGATCGGCACCAGCGAGGCGAACTCCGCATAGCACAGCGCCGTGAAACCGCAGACCACCGCGGTGATGATGAAGGAGAGCATCAGGGCCGGACCGGCGCCCGGCCTGAAGGCATCCCCGGCGGCTGCGGTGCCGATGGTGGCGAAGATGCCGGCGCCGATGATCGCGCCGATGCCGAAGAGGGTCAGCTGCACCGGACCGAGCACCCGCTTGAGGCTGTACTCGCTGCGCTCAGAGTCCCTGAGAATCCGGTCCAGAGATTTTATGCGGAAAAGGGCGGCCATGTCCCGGCCGCGCTGCTGTGCTGCTCCTTTCATGCTCCGGGCTCCTTCCTGCTGCCAGAGGGTCGATTTTTCCCTGAATATACAGCTATTCGGGGGGCAATTGCAACCGATTTTCTCGAGCGGCGGCATCTCCCTGGAGAATCCCGCCGCCAGGGCGCTCCCGCTCCCGCCGCCAGGGCGCTCCCGCTCCCGCTGCCAGGGCACTCCCGCTCCCGCCCACCCCGTTGCAGATGAAGAAAACCGTTTGGTTTTGGCTATCATTTGTTTAAATTATACCGCGAAAACGCATAACCGCTG
>Ga0116171_10000466_pt1 | contig 43087 bp, 28 predicted proteins | sample AD_JPNHW2_MetaG_FD_89798 | JGI IMG/M metagenome (GOLD analysis project Ga0116171, IMG submission 89798) | Active sludge microbial communities of municipal wastewater-treating anaerobic digesters from Japan - AD_JPNHW2_MetaG | ecosystem: Engineered > Bioreactor > Anaerobic > Digestate | place... | reverse complement strand
GATAAAGACTGAACGTTCCGTAACCCGGAAGTGTGAATGAGGAGACCGGGCCAATGCGTGAATAGGTAGAGTTTATGCTGATGTCGGGGTAATAGCTTGTCTTTGCCAACCCAACCCTGGCATCAGCTGCCTTGGACTCCTGGACGCTCTTTTCGATTGCCGGATAATTTTCTATTACCTGCCTGAGCGCCGCATTAAGTGAGACAGAATCAGCAGGTAACGCCGCCTGAGCCATTAATGCCGATGGAATTATTATGGATAACACAGCTGCCGCTGCTATTCTTATTGTCTTCATTATTCGTTTATGCTTTTTTTATTTCTTCTGTATGCTTCCTGGTTTTTAATACTATTGTAGGAATAAGTGCAAGCAAAGTGATTACCCCCGCGACAAGGAAATCATCATCTATTCCCTGAATATAAGCCTGTTTGGATATATTCGATGCCAGCAGTAACCTGCCCTGTGTAACGGCTGTGGCCATCGTACTTCCTCCCGTCATCTGAATATGATTAACAATATTGGCCATTACATTCCTGAACTCCTGCGATCCTGTTTCTGCCGCATTCCCAAATATCTGGGCATGGAAATTTACACGCGAGGTAAGCAGTGTGGTAAAGAACGCAACCCCGATGCTTCCTGCAACCTGTCTGATTGTATTGGATATAGATGATGCAGTAGCCATCTTGTCCTTTGATATTGACATTAGCGAAAGGGTACTTAATGGTGTAAACGTTATTCCCATAGCAAAACCTCTTATATAAAGAGAAGTCATGATAAAGCTGCGCTCGGATAAAAATGACAGGTGCGAATTTATAAGGAAGCTTATCCCCAGAAGAGTAATGCCAATAAGAATTGGGATTTTGGGATTTATCTTTGTTGCCAGAAAACCGGAAATGGGAGAGATTGAACCCTGAATTATGCCCAGCGGCAGGAAAAACATACCTGCCTGCATAGCTGTATATCCCATTGAATTCTGCAGGTAAAGAGGAAGCAGGAACGTGCTGCCAAACATTCCCAGGCTAAAAATGAAAAGTATCATTGTTGAAAAGCCAAAATTGTAGTCTTTCAACAGTCTTAGGTCTATCAATGGATGTTTTGCAGTCAGCTCCCTGGTAATAAATACTGCAAAAGCTATTATTGAGATTGAGAAACATGCAAGTATATAGGGGGCTGACCATCCGTCGGAGTTGGTCGCTGCGTTTCCCTGTGAAAGCGCAAACAGCAATACCGGAAGAAATATTACAACTGAGACGAAACCAATAACATCAAAGCCTCTTACCTTTTTGTTGACATATTCTTTTTGTATTAAAACAGTAAACAACATTGCAACTATACCCACAGGGATGTTAACATCGAAAATAAGTTTCCAGCTGAAGTGATCAACAAGGAAACCCCCGATGAGCGGTCCGAATGATACAGAGGCTGCGGCAGCAATAGACCAGAAGCCCAGAGCAATACCTCGTTGTTTTACCGGAAATTCACGCGTGATGATGGCCATGCCAAGAGGTTGTATGGTGCCTGCACCCAGACCCTGTATTATCCTTGAAAGGATAAGCGAGTTTTCATCATTCGACAAACCGCACAATAAAGAACCCAGGGTAAAGAAAAACAGCCCCATGAAATAGACCCTCTTGAAGCCAAATTTATCAGCTATCCATCCTGCGGTTGGCAACATGACAGCCATGGAGAGCATATAAGCTGTAATAACCCATTCAATCTTATCCAGCCCGACACCAAATGAGGCCATTATCTTCGGCAGACCAGTATTTACAATGGTGCTGTCAAGCACAGCCATGAAGGTGCCAAGCATGATATTCCCAAGAACAAACCATTTATATGATTTGTGTGAAGGATGAAAGCCGGAGTCGCGACGACGTAACTTACGCCGTACTTTATGTAATGGAGTTACTTTACGCATTACTTCCTGACGATCCTTACTAAACAAGACATGCCTGAGAGGAAACGATAGGATGAAAGAGCCTTTCCTGACTCCGTTGCATCAATAGAGATCTTTAACGGGACACGCTGGGTGACCTTGGTAAAGTTTCCTGAGGCATTGCTGGCAGGTATTATGGAAAACTGTGACGCAGTTCCTGATCCCATTGAAAAAATTGCTCCATCAAATACCTCACCCGGAAATGCATCTATACTGAACCTGGCTCTCTGTCCAATTTGAAGATGTCCTATTTTAGTCTCTTCAAGGTAGACCATCACCCAATACTTTTTGTCGTTATTTATTGTATAAACAGACTGTGCCGGCTGAACTATATCACCCGCAAGAAGCCAGCGCTTTGCAATCAACCCATCAAGCGGAGCATAAAGACGGGTATTGCTCATTTGCGTGTTTATTACCTCAATCTGAGCTTCTGAGCTTCCAATAGCTTTCTCAGCACTGCTGATCTGAGATAGCGATACCTGTAACTGTGACCTGGCTGCATCGAGCTGAGCCTGCCCAATCTCAAGTGCATTTCTGGCATGATCATACTGTTCCTTCGAAATCACATCACCTGCAAACTGATTTTTTGCGCGCTCAAAATCTTCCTGTAACCTGCGAAGACTGATCTCGAGCACCTGTACATTCTTTTTGTCATATTGATATTTTGCTTCTGCCTGAACTTTTGAGGCTTCACTCTGAGCTTTGCCTGCAAGAGCCTGCTGCTTCTGAGCTGCGAGATCAGTGGTATCAAGCTCAACTAGTAACATACCTGCTTTTACTTCATCACCTTCCTGAGCATACAACTTACTTATCCTTCCCAGAATTTTTGAACTCACCGAAACATTGTCAGACTCAATATGCGCATCATCTGTCCTGATAAATTTCGTGTAGTTTATATACCATATCATAACCCCTATAAGGACTCCTAATGTTACTAATATCAGCGGTATATAAACTTTAAGACTCTTTTTTAATTTACTGTTACTCATTTTCCTCCAGAATTAATTTTAAATTTTTCCATCATAACTCATCATGACATTTGTCTGTCGCGGTAGCAGATTGGTTCCTGAGTATCTGAATCAGAGTCTCCTGCACTACCGCGGCTGAAGCTGCAAGATTTTCTACCTGCTCTTTATTTAAAAACTCAAGCTTTTGCTTAAACTCATTATGTACCTCTTTTTTTATTGCATTAAATGCCGCTTTGCCTTTTTCCGTAAGCTGAATATTAATTACTCTCCTGTCATTTGGATCATAAAGCCTCTCGGCAAGTTCGTCGTCAATTAGTTTATCAACAAGACTGGTGACATGTGGCTTTGGGACGGCCAGATGAGCACCTATCCCTGACATGGAGAGCTTCCCATGATGATTCAGAGCTGCACAGACAAAAACTGACCCTGGTGAAAGATTGCTTTTTGTCCTGATAAAACCTTTCAGGTTCTTTGAAAGAAGCGGCATTATTGAGATAAGTTTTTCAATTGCAATGTCGAGCGATGAATCTTCCTGTTCTTTCATAAAGTGAAATATTAAAATATATAATAGTTACAAAAGTATAACTATTATAATTATAAACAAAATAATCCCGTTCAGGAACGAGGGATTTTCAAAAGCCGGGGAAAGGGTTTATTTTATGGGTTGATTATTCAGTCTTACATCCTTCAGAACAAAATCTTCGATAATACTTTTATCTATTGAACTTTCTTTTGTTCTGACAGAAATGTTGTCAAATTCGAAATGGGACAGCCTGTAGTTCTTGCCGGACTCAACATCGAAAAAAATGTCACAGGAGAAATCTATATTTCTGAGCTTAATGTTTTGTGAGCAGGATGAAGGCATGTCAGTGCGTCCTTTGAGATCGAAAAACTGAGTCCATGGTTTGATATAGATGAGACTTTTTGCTTCACCTGTAATGTTTTCAACTGTGACATACTCATATTTCTGTGGAGTGTCGGGTCTCATTTTAAGCCATAGGAGCCTCATGGCATGGTCTATCTGGCAGTTCCGCATCACTATATTTTTATCATGTATTGATTCACTCCCCAGTGTAAGTGCCGAATGGCAAAACCCGAACCGGCAGTCTTCAATTACAATATTGAAGTTGCCACCGTTGCATGTATCCTTATCCGCCCATGGTCCCTTACCTCCTTTAAGAGCAATGGCGTCGTCGTTTACAGACAAGTAACATCCCCTGATCAGGACATTGGAGCATGCATCAATGTCAATTGCGTCGGTACTTGGTGCTTTTACCGGTGAAAACGGTGATGTAATTCTCAGGTTTAAAACTTTAATATTTTCACACTTGTAGTAGTGACTTGTCCAGAAACCGGCATTGCGCAGGGTTATATCCTGTAAGCGTATATTTTTACTGTTCCGGATGAACAGCAACCGAGGTCTTGAAACTTCAAGGTTTGTGCATTGGGGATTCTCCTCCCGCCGTTTCCAGAACGACTGCCAGAACTTCAATCCATTACCGTCAATTGTGCCTTTGCCTGTAATGCTGAATCCATCTACCTTGTTTGCATTAATAAGAGCTGAATAATAATCCAGGCACTGGCCTTCCATGCGTGAAGGCAGGAGAGGATAATCGGCAATATTGTCAGATCCTTTTATCACAGCTCCCTCAGACAGATAAAGCTTTGTCCCCGGCTTAAAGAACAGAGCTCCCGTAAGATAAATGCCTTTTGGAATGACAATAACGCCGTTGCCATGCATTGACGCATCATCAATTGCTTTCTGTATGACATCGGTCTGTAAAACAGTGCTGTCGTTAACCGCTCCATAATCTGATATCAGAAATTGTTGACCACAATCCCCGAGGTTAATAATTGTAGTATCTGAGAACCAAGAGGGAATTATGGTACCATCTGGGAAAATGGTCCCGGAATTCTTTTGTGTGCAGGAAGAAAATAAAACACACGTTAAAAGAAAAGTATAAACAAGAAAGATTCTCATTGTGTAAGTGTGAGCTTACCTGCTGTTATTCAATCCCTGAATAAAACTTCATAAACTGAACCCTTTCAAGGGCTGCAGGGTTTTCAAGGTTGCTTTTGCTTAGTTTTCCCTTAAAGTCATCAATGGATTCAAAGTTGTGGCTTTTCATCCACTTCGAAATATTTTCGAGAAACTCAGGAATAACCTCGAAACCTCTTTTATAGAATACAGAGGCAACCTGAACGGTATCTGCACCGGCGATCAGCATTTTTAGTGCCGATTGATAGTCATGGATGCCGGTAGTGGCTGAAAGATCGCATTTTAATCTGCCGGAGAGGATTGATATCCATCTCAGAGTGTGGGCATATTCAATCTCTGAACTATATATTCTGCCAGGAGCCATACTTAATGTATCCAGATCAATATCCGTATTATATGGCCTGTTAAACAACACCAGCCCATCTATTCCGCTTTCTGAAAGCTTCTGTACTGAATTTGCAAGTGATGTAAAGTAATAACCTGTCTTAACTGCAACAGGTATGGTAACATATTTCTTTACTTCTTTAATTATATCATAATAAACCTTTTCATCATCTTCAGCTGTTCTGCGGAAGTCTGAAGGGAGTATATAAATATTAAGTTCAATGGCGTCTGCCCCCGCTTCCTGTATCTTTTTTGCAAATGAATACCAGTTATAGCTGGAGACACAGTTTATGCTGACAATAATTGGTACATCAACTGCCTTTTTTGCTTCACTGATAAAACTAAGGTATTTATCAAGTGTGTTGCTCTGGGCATAATCATATATATATGAATATGCTTCGTCGTAATCGTAAATCCTGCTGCTGGTAAGATTGTCGGGAGCATCAATGAATGTTCTGACATTGCCCTTTCCATCCATAATATATCTCTCGGTCTCGATATTGATCTGTTCCTCAAACATCGATTTAATCACAATAGCACCAATTCCGTTTTCGGCAAGCTTCTTAATGTTCGGGATTGTATTGGTGAGGCCGCAACTTGCAGCAATTATAGGGTTTCTGAGAGTCAGTCCCAGATAACGAGTTTGAAGATTAATCATATTCAGTTTATATTATATTAGCTGTACCAATTTAGCTAAAAGATCAGGATGTTTTTCCTTTTTCAGACTGAATGTTTAATAAAGGTCTTGTTGTCAAGTTCCCTGAAAGCAACGTTCAATTCTTCCTGTGTGTTCATTACAATGGGGCCGCCCCATGCAACCGGTTCCTTCAATGGTTTTGCTGCCAGAAGAAAGAATCTTGCTCCATGTGCTCCGGCTTTCACTATCACCTCATCAAAATCCGTGGCATTGTCTGAAGAGGATGCCAGCAGGATTGCACACGCCTTTTCCTCAAACGTTTTCAGTTTATCATCAGCTGCGAGAGTGCCATCAATAAGATAAAGAAATAACGTCTGATCATTTGGCGTTTGATTATATGACCATGAGGTGTCAGGTTGAAGGGTTACATCAAGGTATTGGACTTTTACATATTCACCTTTTACAACGCCACTTACGCCCTTATAGCTGCCTGATAATACTTTCACCACTGCATTTCCTTCATCCTCGTATTCAATATCATTTTGTTTAATCTCCCTGTATGCTGGTTGTGTCATTTTAGCACTCTTCGGAAGGTTAACCCAAAGCTGACATCCAAGCATTCTTTCTGACGCCTTTGGCATTTCCTGGTGAATGATACCTGACCCCGCAGTCATCCACTGGCAGCCCGACTCGCCTATCTCACCCCTGTTGCCAAGGCTGTCGCCATGCTCAATCCTGCCTTTGAGAAGATATGTGACTGTTTCAATTCCACGATGCGGATGCCATGGAAATCCTTTAATATAATCCTGCGGATTTGTAGAGTCAAAACCATCAAGCATCAGGAATGGGTCAAAATCCTTTATTGTACCAGCTCCAAGAACTCTTCTGAGGTGCACTCCCGCACCATCCACAGCATGTTGGCCTCTTACTGTCTGTTTAAGTTTTCTCTTGTTCATAATCGTTTATCGGGTTTTTAGGGCCAATAGTCGGTAAACAGTATTGTCCGGTCTAATAAATTTTTCAGGAATAACTAATAGCTCTACTTTAAAACAATAAAATGCAGGTATTGTTTATTTGAACATAAAACTTCATGATAAATGATACACATATATATTATATAGTATAATTAAATAATATAGGAGATGAGGAATGTTCTTTTAATGGTTTGTTTGATGACTTTTGGGCTTTTTTCCTGCAAAAATGGAGGTGAGGGGTCAATGTCAGGTGGAAAAACGGGACATGGTGGCAGCATGGCAAAGGCTTATTCTGTAATAACACTGCATCCTGAGTCAGTTACTGTTCACAAGAAGTTTCCTGCCACCATCGAAGGTCAACAGGTAATTGAGATTCGCCCTATGATAAACGGTTATATAAGTCAGATACTGGTTAATGAAGGTGAATCGGTGAGAAAGGGTCAGACGCTTTTCAGAATTAAAAACCCTCAATATGAACAGGCCGTTGTCTCTGCCAGGGCAAATGTTAACAGTGCTGAGGCTGGAGTCAACACTGCCGCTATTGAAGTTGAAAAGGTAAAACCACTTGTAGAGAAAGGAATTGTCAGCAGCTATCGTCAGCAATCCGCAGAACTGAATCTTGAATCAAAGAAAGCTGATCTTGAAGAGGCAAAGGCATCTCTTGCAAATGCCGAGGCTAATCTAGGTTATACAGTTATAAAAGCCCCGCAGGATGGCATTATCGGAACAATACCCTATAAAATCGGGGCACTGGTAAGCAGTTCCAGCGCTGAAGCACTGACAAAACTGTCTGACATATCCAATGTGATTGCATATTTCTCATGGAATGAAAAACAGCTTCTTGATCTTCTGGAAGGAACAACCGGGAAGTCACTTGAAGAAAAGATAAAAAATATTCCTGCTGCGACATTGATTCCTGCCAATGGCTCAGAATATTCAGAAAAAGGAAAGGTGGAAATGGCCAGCGGGTTGATCTCAACTGAGACTGGAAGTGCAACTTTTAAAGCGGTTTTCCCAAATAAAAACGGGTTGATAAGAAGCGGTTCCAGCGCAACGGTCAGTATTCCTGAAAATGTTGACAGCATCCTTGTTGTTCCTCAGAGTGCGACATATGAACTTCAGGACAGGCGATTTATATATAAGGTTGGACCTGACAATAAAGTCACAGCTGTGACATTCCTGTCTGTCCCGAGTGATGATGCAAAATCATTTCTTGTCAATCAGGGTCTGAGTGCAGGAGACCGGATTGTAACCGAAGGTGTTGTATCACTAAGAGACGGCGTTACAATTATTCCAAAGGAGGCATCCTCTGCTGAAAAAGGGGTACAGGCAAATTAATCATCAACAGGTAAAGAGAAAACGATGTTTAAAAAATTTATAGAACGTCCGGTCCTGAGTACCGTCATTTCTATCATTATAGTGATGCTTGGAATACTGGGGCTGGTGGAATTGCCAATTGAGCAATATCCGAACATTGCACCTCCTACAGTACGAGTATCGGCAAGTTATCCGGGAGCAAATGCAGAGACTGTTCTGAACAGTGTGATAATTCCGCTTGAAGAACAGATAAACGGAGTTGAGGGAATGACATATATGACCTCAAGCTCAACAAATGATGGCAGTGGATCAATAAGTGTCTATTTTAAAGTTGGAACAAACCCCGATATGGCAGCTGTGCAGGTGCAGAACAGAGTATCTGCTGCAACAAGTCTGCTGCCTGCTGAGGTTACCCGTTCAGGTGTAACGGTAAGAAAGCAGCAGACAGGTATGTTGCTCATGCTTGCATTATACAGCGATAATCCAGCTTATGATGATGCCTTTCTTCAGAACTATGCCGACATAAATATTGTACCCAAACTCAAAAGAGTAAACGGTGTGGGAGAAGCAGCCGCTTATGGATCAAAGACATATTCAATGCGTATCTGGCTTAAGCCCGATGTCATGGCTTCTTATGGAATAGAACCCTCAGATATCTCAGCGGCACTCAGCGACCAGAGTATCGAAGCATCTCCCGGTAAGTTCGGTGAACAGGGTGATCAAAGCTTCCAGTACATAATACGATATCCGGGCAAGTTGAAAACGGTGGAGCAGTATGAGAACATAATCATCAAAGCCGGCGATAACGGCAACTTCCTTAAGCTTAAAGACGTTGCAAGGGTTGAGCTTGGTTCTCTCTCGTACCAGGTTTCGCTTCTGGCAAACGGCAAACAGGCAACTAATATTGCTGTGAGTCAGACAGCAGGATCAAATGCCAGGGATGTAATTAAAGAATCTCTCAAAGTTATGGAAGAGGCTTCAGAATCATTCCCTGAAGGCATTCATTATGTTGTACCGGTAAATGCAAACAAGTTCCTTGATGCCTCAATCTATAAAATACTGAGGACATTACTCGAGGCACTGATCCTTGTTTTCCTTGTCGTCTATCTCTTTCTTCAGGATTTCAGGTCGACGCTTATCCCTGCGATATCTGTCCCTGTAGCAATCCTGGGCACATTCTTCTTCCTCTACCTGTTCGATTTCAGCATAAACCTTCTGACATTGTTTGCACTGCTTCTTGCAATAGGTATTGTGGTTGACGATTCAATTGTGGTCGTGGAAGCGGTCCATGCCAAGCTTGACCAGGGTTACAGGTCACCACTTAAAGCATCAATTGATGCAATGAGTGAGATTTCAACCGCGATTATTTCCATAACGCTGGTTATGGCTTCGGTTTTCATTCCTGTGACATTCATTACCGGCTCTTCCGGAGTGTTTTATAAACAGTTTGGAATCACACTTGCGATAGCTATTATTCTCTCGGCAATCAATGCACTTACCCTTAGTCCAGCCCTGGCTGCAATCTTCCTGAAGCCAAAACATGGTGAGGAGAAGAAGAGAGGGGGGATACATGTGTTTTATACATTATTCAATGTGGGGTTCGAAGCCACAAAGGCCAAATACATGAAGTCAGTCTCATATCTGACAAAGAAAAAATGGATTGCACTGGCTGCAGTTGTAGTTTTCAGTGGTCTGTTCTTTGTCCTGATGAAGACAACACCGTCAGGGTTTGTACCTGAAGAAGATATGGGCACCGTCTTTGTAAACATCAGTTTACCTCCTTCATCCTCACTGGAACGGACTGTTGTGGTAGCTGACCAGGTCGATAGTATTGCCCGCACAATACCACAGGTGAGCAATGTTCTGCGAATGGTCGGTAATAATATGATGGCCGGAAGCGGGAGCTCATACGCTATGGAGATTCTTGAGCTTAAAAAATGGGATGAGCGCCCCGGGGTGAGCAATACCGATATTATACAGTCGTTCATGAAAAAGACATCAGGTATTACTGAGGCTACAATTATTCCATTCTCAATGCCTACCATCATGGGATTCGGTATCAGCGGCGGCTTTTCAATGCAGCTTCAGGACAAGGGAGGACACTCTGTGCAGCAGTTCTATAAGGTGTCTCAGGATTTTCTGGCTGCTTTAAATCAACGTCCGGAGATTCAGAATGCCTACACAACCTTCAATCCTAATTTTCCACAGTATCTTCTTGAGGTTGATGTGCCAAAGATTAAACAGGCAGGACTTACCGTAAGCAAGATAATGTCTGCAATGCAGGGCTATTTTGCAGGTATCTATGTCTCTAATTTTAATCAGTTTGGGAAACAATACAGGATCATGATTCAGGCTGAGCCTCAATACCGGGCAAATCCCGATGCGCTTGACAAAATTTTTGTCCGCACATCTGCCGGTAATATGGCACCGATAACGGAGTTCATTAAACTATCAAAGATTTATGGACCTGAAAGCATTTCCCGTTTTAACATGTTTACCTCAATCTCAATTAACGGTTCTCCGAAAAAAGGATATGGATCAGGCGATGCCATGAACGCCATTAAGGAAGTTGCGCAACAGACATTACCACAGGGTTATGGCTATGAGTTTTCTGGAATATCGCGTGAGGAACAGAGTACTGGTTCACAGGTAATATACGTGTTTATCCTCAGCCTGCTCTTTGTTTATTTCCTGCTCAGTGCACTTTATGAAAGCTATCTGTTGCCGCTGGCTGTACTGTTGTCCTTACCGATCGGACTTTCCGGGATATTTGTTTTTGCAAAAATATTTGGCGTAGATAACAATATTTATACACAGATATCCATGGTCATGCTTATAGGTCTTCTGGCCAAGAATGCAATCCTGATTGTTGAGTTTGCTTCAGCAAGAAGAAAGAAAGGTATGGATATCATGACAGCTGCCATTGAGGGAGCCCGAGCCAGATTACGACCCATCCTTATGACATCTCTTGCATTTATCTTTGGCATTCTGCCACTGATGTTTGCAACAGGTGCCGGCGCCAACGGTAACAGGTCTATCGGTGTGTCAGCAGTAGGTGGCATGCTCTTCGGAACTATCCTGGCCATTATTGTTATTCCTGTCCTGTTTATGATTTTCCAGAGGATACAGGAGAGGATGAGGCAACGAAGGCAGAGATATAATGACGAATCAGATGAATTAACAATTGCATAATTTAAATATCATGCGTTTACACAAAAACCACAGATTATATATCTATACTTTATTTTTTGCTGCTGCTGTTTTCCTCTCATCATGTCATACACTTGAACCTTTCAGTGAGACCGGCCTTAAAGCGGAGGATAAACTATATCGCGATCTGGATACTTCAGACAGCACTACAATTGCCGATATTCCATGGAAGAACATCTTTGCTGATGCAAATCTTCAGGCATTGATTGATGAAGCGCTTGCCAACAGTCCGGACCTGAAAATTGCAGAGCAGAGAATTAATAAGGCAAAGGCAAGCCTGGTGCAAAGCCAGCTTAATCTTCTTCCATCCCTTGAGCTTAACGGTGATGCCATTTATAAAAACTCAAACAGCGATGGCACCGGCGCAAACAAGACCTTCCAGCTATATGGATATTCCAGCTGGGAAGTTGACATATGGGGTAAACTGAGAAGCACCAGGAGAGCCAGCTTTGACAGTTACCTGCAGAGCCAGGCATACAAACGGGCAGTCCAGACGCAACTCATTGCCAATGTTGCAGGCTATTACTATACATTATTGGCTTATGATGCACAGCTGAAGATTACTGAGCAAACTCTTAAGAATCGTGAGGCACAGGTTGAAACAATGAAAGAGTTGAAAGATGCTGATGTAATAACCGGCGCCGACCTTGTGCAGAGCCAGGCAAGCAGATATTCTGCAGAGGTATCCATTCCTGACATAAAACAAAATATCTATAAAACAGAAAATGCACTTAGCGTGCTTATAGGCCGCCTGCCCGGTGACATTAAGCGAAGTACCCTTGAAGAACAACAGGTAATCATGGAGCTAAAGACCGGTGTGCCTGCACAGATGCTTTCAAACAGACCGGATGTGAAACAGGCTGAGTATCAGCTCAGGTACTATTATGAGATGACAAACGTAGCACGCTCATATTTCTACCCTTCACTGAATATTACTGCTTATGGTGGCTTAACTGAAACAGATCTGTCAAAACTACTCGATGCCAAAACACTCTTCTGGAACCTCACCGGAGGCCTTACACAGCCACTCTTTAACAAAGGAGCAAATATGCAGCGTCTTAAGACAGCTCAGGCAAACAAGGAAGAGTATCTTATTTCATACAAACAGACCCTGCTGGAGGCAGGGGCAGAGGTAGCAAATGCACTTCACGATTATAATACGGCAACTGATAAACTTACTATACGATCAAATCAGATAGGTTATCTGGAAAAAGCTGTTGATTATACAATGGAACTGCTTAAATATTCATCTGCAACTAACTATACCGATGTTCTTACAACAGAGAATAATCTTCTGGCAGGCCAGCTTGGCCTTGTAAGCGATAAGCTTCAGCAATTGCAGGCGGTCGTAAATCTATATCATAGCCTGGGAGGAGGATGGAAATAACAATTAACAATTAACAATTAACAATGAACAATTAACAATAGTCGAAAAGGGTTTCCGGGGGGACCCTTTTTTAATTGTAAAACATTTTTTGCCGGAAAATTGGCATTGGATGTTAATTTTGTATATCTGATTTATTGATATGAGAGAGATAGTAATTGAAAACGCACATGAAAACAATCTAAAGAATGTCTCTCTTCGTATTCCACATTATCAACTTGTTGTTGTTACAGGAGTTTCAGGAAGTGGCAAAACATCCCTGGTATATGATGTGCTGAGCACTGAAGGCCGGAGACTTTTCTATGAAAATTTTATTGGAGGAAGGTATTCAGGGGCTAAGTTCACACGGCCGAAAGCAGATCATATAAGCGGTTTGTTTCCGGTTATTGCTATTGACCAGAACAATGTCGTACGAAGCCCTCGTTCAACAGTTGGCACACTTACAGAGATCTACGATCTCCTTCGCCTTCTCTTTGCCCGACTCGGAGTGTCAGACCTTCCCGATATCCTCCCTTATCGAAGCCTGTTTTCGTTCAATATGCCTGATGGGTATTGTCCGGTTTGTAAAGGACTGGGAGTTCAGGATCACATTGATCCTGCATTACTGATAACAGATGAGAGCAAGACAATAAGAGAAGGAGCTTTTGCACTCACAACACCCAATAATTATATTATTTACTCCCAGGTAACAATGGATGTTCTTAACCAGGTGTGTCAGTTTGAGGGTTTTAGTGTTGACATTCCATGGAAGGAGCTTACCAATTATCAAAAGAACGTTGTGCTCAACGGCTCCGATAAGATAAAAGTGCTGTTTGGAAAACACACTCTTGAATCGAGGCTCAAGTGGAGCGGCATAACAGCCAAACCACGCGAAGAAGATTATTATAAGGGGATTCTGCCGGTGATGGAAGAGATCCTCCGGCGAGACAGGAACCCTAACATTCTGAGGTTTGCCCGATCACGTAAATGTGAGTGCTGCAATGGCAAGAGACTGAATGAAAAGGCTCTCTCGGTAAAGCTGTGGAATATGAATATCGCAGACTTTTCTGAGATGAATATAAATCAGATCAATTCATTCTTCAATAAACTGGATCTGAGGGAGAATGAGAGGATGATAGTAGATCCTGTTAAGGCAGAAATTCTGAGACGAACATCTCTGCTTAAGAAACTGGGAGCAGGTCATTTATCTCTCAGCCGGGAATCAACTACACTCAGCGGGGGAGAGGCACAGCGTATCAGGCTGGCAAACCATGTTTGCGGTGAACTGAGGAATGTACTGTATATAGTTGATGAACCAAGTGCAGGTCTCCATCCTTCTGAACACAGGGATCTTCTGGGAGTATTACGGTCGTTGGTGAGCATGGGCAACACTGTAATGCTGATTGATCATGACGAACAGAGCATACGTGAAGCTGACTGGATAATTGATATAGGACCTGGTGCCGGTGTAAATGGTGGAGAGATATTATATAATGGGGATGCTGACTCGTTCTTTAGAAAACAAAATCATTCAAGCATCACATGGAGATATCTGACAGATGACAAATGCTACACAGACAGACTTCCGGATAAGACTGATCATGCCAGTTTCTCAGCCATCGAGGCGGATAAGAACAATCTGAAAAAAATCTCACCAAAATTCCTTGTAAATGCATTTAATGTAATAACAGGAGTTTCAGGAAGCGGGAAGACAAGTCTTGTGAACTTTCTTATTGATGACACCATAAGAAATAAAAAAGGTGATACAGGAGTCTTCAACAAGGTTATTCACATAGACTCTTCACCTATAGGGCGGACACCAAAGAGTAATCCTGCAACCTACACGGGAATGTCGGACCATATCAGGGATCTTCTCGCTTCATTGCCGGAATCGCGTGGAAAAGGATTCAAAAAAGGACAGTTCTCTTTTGTGGTAAAGGGTGGTCGCTGTGAGAACTGCGGCGGTGCAGGATATGTACAGGTAGGTATGCATTTCCTTGGTAATGTCCAGGTAGAATGCGATGTTTGTGAAGGCAAACGTTTTACCCCTGAGACACTTGAGATTAAATACAAGGGACTGAATATTTCTGATATGCTTGAGCTTTCAGTTGATGAAGCTCATCTGTTTTTTGAAGGTCAGAAGAAGATAACAGCAATTACCGGAATACTCTCTGAGCTGGGACTTGGTTATTTAAAACTGGGACAGCCTTCAACAACCCTGTCAGGCGGGGAGGCTCAAAGAGTAAAGCTGGCATCAGAGCTTTCACGCCCATCTTCAGGTAAAACCCTCTATATTCTTGATGAACCTACAACAGCTCTTCATATGGCCGATGTGGAGATACTTATGAAAGCCCTGAGGAAACTGGTGGAAAAAGGTAATACTTTGCTTTGCATTGAGCATGATCCGGCATTTATTCTTAATTCTGACTGGATGGTGGATCTCGGACCTAGTAGTGCTGCAGATGGAGGAGAGATTGTTGTACAGGGAATGGTGTCCGAACTGGTTAAGAACAGCAAATCAAAAACGGTGGATGAACTCAAAGCATTTCTGTCACGTAACATCACTCCGTGGAAAAAAGAAGGTGTGCACCCTGACATCAAAACCACCGAGGCTCCCATATCACTTTTTGGTGTATCAACCAATAACCTGAAAAATATTGATGTCTCATTTCAGCTTAATAGCATAATATCTGTTACCGGTGTTTCCGGCAGCGGAAAATCATCTCTTGTATATGACACTCTTTATCCTGAAAGCCAGAGAAGGTTTATGGAAAGCATGTCATCACAAATACGACAATATTCCGTCAAGCCTGGTATTGCCATCCTGAATGAATCAGCAGGATTGATACCCTCAGTTGCTCTCAGAAAAAAGAATTCAGTAAAAAACCCGAGATCAACTGTTGCCACTTATACAGGACTATATGACATATACAGGTTAATGTACAGCCGACTGTCAAAGTCCGCATCCGGTGTCCCCAGGTCACTGTCAACAGGGTTCTCCTTTAACAGCGAAGAGGGTGCATGTCCTGTGTGCAAAGGCCTCGGCGCAATTACCATTTGTGCAGAGAATAAATTAGTTACAAATCCTGACAAGCCTTTAATAAATGGTGCCCTTGATGGGACAAAACCGGGGAAGTTTTATGGCGACCCATTTGGCCAATATGTAGCTGCTTTATTGGCCGTTGGTGTAAGACATAACCTGGACTTTACTGTCCCATATAAAGATCTTGACGATCATGCAAGAAGAATTGCTTTTAGTGGTTGCGGCGATGAGATCTTTGAAGCAGAGTGGCATTATAAAAGAGGAAAACTCCAGGGAGTGCACAGACTAAAGACGACCTGGCCGGGCTTCGCTCATCTGGTTGAAGAAGAATATAATCGTAAACATGCAGATGCACGGGGTGAAGCAATGCTGGATCTGATGGAAAGTGTTAATTGTAAATGTTGTAATGGCCATCGGCTAAAACCTGAAATGCTGTCTTTTACAATTGATGGACTGAATATTGGAGAGATAACGGCTCTGACTCCTGATGATGCATTATCACTTTTCTCGGATGAGTTTCCTGATAAATTTCTGTCTGATGTTGAAAAGGAAGCGGCACGGGTATTCGTAAAGACTATTACAGGATATCTTGAAGCACTTAGAAAAGCCGGGCTGGGTTATATTGCTACTGACAGAATTGTAAGCACATTGTCTGGTGGCGAATATCAACGGTTACAGTTGGCCGGACTTGCCAGGGCTCCTCTGACCGGAGTCGCTTACCTGCTTGATGAACCATCTTTTGGGCTGCATCCAAAAGATACCCTCAGAATAGGCGATCTTATTTCAGACCTGCATAAGAATGGAAATACTGTCGTAATGGTTGAGAATTCTCCATTGCTTCTTGAACGATCCCGGTATGCGGTTGAACTTGGCCCAGGGTCAGGAAAGGATGGAGGGGCTATAATATTTTCAGGCAATACGAAGGATTATCTGTGTCACGAAACAGACATTCCTCCATTAAATCTGAAAGTAGGGCAGCCAGGTAAAGGGTTACTTATTAAAGGTGCATGTGCAAACAATCTCAGGAATATTGATCTCGAAATAAGCTCAGGTATTTTGACTGCTATCACTGGTGTAAGCGGAAGTGGCAAAACAAGCCTGGTGGATAAAGTTATTTACGGAAGCCTGATTGCTGATAAAAGCGTTTTTTGTAAAGAGATAACCGGCTTTGAGAATTTTGATGACATTATATATATAGAACAACCTGTCCCGGGAAAAGGATACAATGCAACGGTAGGAACCAGACTGAGACTGTCAGATTACATCGCAAGAATATTTGCCGGATCTGAAAAAAGCAGAAGCGCGGGATTCAAGTCATCTCACTTTGTAAATGCTTCCAGAGAAGGACGCTGCCCCGAATGTGAGGGAACAGGGGAGAACAGGACAAGCATGGACTTCTTCAGTGACGTGTCATATCCATGCGAAAAGTGCAGCGGAACAGGCTTCAGGGATGAGATAATGGAAATCACAATTGAAGGCAAAACTGTCTATGATGTTCTTCAGATACCTCTGTGTGAACTCAGGTCATTTTTTGATGCCTGCAATAAAGGTAAGCACGACAGGTTTGTAATACAGGTCATAGAGCTGATGATAAAAACCGGTCTTGGTCACCTCTCATGCGGACGTACGCTGCAAACGCTGTCTACAGGCGAACTGCAGAGATTGAAGCTGGTATCAGGTCTCTCATCAAAAAGCGGAAATAAGAACCTGATCATGCTTGATGAACCTACAGGAGGACTTCATCCCAAAGATACAGGCAAATTACTGTTACTCTTCAGAGAACTCATAGAAGAAGGCAATACAATAATTTGTATCAGTCATGAGCCTCTTGTATTGGCAGCTGCTTCAGCCATTATAGAACTTGGGCCAGGTGGCGGATCAAACGGAGGCCGGATTCTGACTATTCCAGCCTGATAATAGAATATGTCTGGCCAGGTATGGTTACAATAAATCTCTTGTTTGTTTTGTTCAATGCAATATCCTTTCCAGCCAGTAATACGGTTTTTGAGTATTCAATGTTAAGGTCAAACTCAGCCGATGTCTCCTTTCCGGAAGGGTTAAGCATAACAAGAACAACATTGTTATCTTTTGCCCTTGCATAAATAAACGGGTAAGAATTTTCTTTTGCATATAATGGGATAAATTCAGCATATGCTGCCAGTGCAGGCTCGCTATGCTTTAGAGCAATAAGTTTTCGTGTCCGGTTGAGAAGTGATGCCGGGTCATTTTCTTCAGCTGCCACAGTTGGTGCATCTTTAGCTGTATCAACCGGAAGATATAGCTTTTCCGCAGGTGCATTCGAGAAGCCCAGATTTTTACCTTTATTCCATTGCATTGGTGTCCGTGCTCCGTTTCTTGGTCTGTATGCGCCCTCGACCTGAGGCCAGCTCTCTGGCATCTGACGCATTCCTATTTCATTACCATAGTATATGAATGGCACTCCCGGCATGGTAAGCCCGAATGCATAAATGATTTCAAGGTCGGCATCGCTGCGATTGTTTCCAAGACGAGCATTATCATGATTACCCAGAGGCAGGCTTATATACCCTTTCCCTTTCGTGGAGTTATACTGTTCCATGTATTTGTCGAGAAAATGTTTTATGTCACCTTCTCCCTTTACATCAAAATAACTGTGACCCTCAGAATAGCCGTTAAGTATGCGCCAGCTCTCTTTCTGAAAGAGATCATTATACCCTTCAAACCAATGGAAAAAGTCAGCGTCAAAACAACCATCAAGAGCGGAGACAGGGTAGGACCATTCAGAGACCATGAAGGCCTGTGGATAATCTTTCTTCAACATACCCCGAATCTCCTGCCAGAATTTTTTTGTTGCATCTTCATGAGTATTGAAAAACTGTTCATTCCCGGCAATATTTGATGTCTTTACAAGTGCTCCTGCCATGTCAGCCCTGAACCCATCCGCACCCAGACTCATCCAGTATCGCACTACATTCTTCATCTCCTCACGCATGGCAAGCACATCGGGATGATCCGGAGAAAGCTGCCACTTCTGTGTAGTATCAGGAAGAGCAAAACCATAATTTAAAGCCGGCTCGCAATAATAAAAGTTACGCATATACTGTCCGTTCCTGGTACCCAATCCTTTAATAAATGCATCCTGATACTCTTTGGGGGGATTTAACCATATGTTATCGGTCCAGATGTACCAGTTTGAATACTTGTTCTTTGCCTGCTGTGCCGATGCTTTAAACCATGGATGCTCCATGGAGGTGTAACTTGCTACAAAATCAAACAAGACATGAAGACCCCTTTTATGAGCTTCTTTAAATAGTTCCCTGGCATCTTCATTTGTGCCATACCGCGGTGCAACTTTATAGTAATCAGAGATATCATATCCTGCATCGCAAAAAGGAGATTCAAAGAACGGGTTTATCCATAAAGCATCCACACCAAGACTCTTTATATAATCAAGCTTTTGGATGATTCCCTTCAGATCACCAATACCATCATTATTTGAATCATAAAATGTCTGTGGGTAAATCTGATAAAAAACTGCATGATGCGCCCATTCAGGTGAATCAGGTATTATATATTTCCCTGTTATCTCATTGGTTACAGAAACTGATTCTTTTGCTTCATTGCTTTTGCAGCTGCTGAAAAGAGTAATAACAATCAAAGCTGCAAGCGTCAGGGTGGTGTTTAGTGATAATTGGAGTTTCATAAAAATATCGTTTCCTTAGGTATGACCATTCAAAAATAGACAATTGAGAAAAAATACACATGTGCTGTTTATTAATTTCTTAAAAGATATTCAACAAAAAAAGGCTTCAGAATAATACCGAAGCCTTTTTATTTATTGTAAATATGGCCCGCTATTTAAGCTTTAATAATGTAAGTCCCGGAGCAGGAACCATAACATTGTTTGCTTTAACGATATTTTCTTTCTTAACGGTAAATGGTACAGAAGCTTTTATGTCTTCAACGCTGGCACCGAATTTTGCTGAATATTGTCCGGCGTCGGTTATCCATGCTGAAGCAGCCTCATCAAAGGATGCCATGTCATATGTGCTGAAGCTCATTGTCAGTGTTTCAGACTCACCTGGAGCCAGGCTCTTTGTCTTGGCAAATGCTTTAAGTTCACTTGCAGGTTTTTCAAGTTTACCTTTTGGAGCAGAGATATAAACCTCAACAACTTCTTTACCTGCAACTTTACCTGTATTCTTAACTGTTATTGATGCAACGAAGCCGTTGGCCGAAGGGGTGATTTTTGCCCCGCTGTATGCAAATGTGGTATAGGAAAGACCATAACCGAAAGGATAAGAGACGGCTTTGCCTGAGGTATTGAAGTAACGATAGCCAACCCATATGTCTTCGTCGTAATTTGTGTAGTCTATATTCTTACGCATCTGTTTTTGTGCCCCTGGCATTGTAAATCCAAAGTCTGCAAGTGGATTGCTGACATAATCATACGGGAAATTGAGAGATGACGGATGATCCAAATAGTTGAGAGGGAATGTCATTGGAAGCTTTCCTGATGGGTTAACTGTTCCTTTGAGAACATCTGCCACAGTGTTTCCACCTTCCTGTCCTGCCTGCCATGCCAGCAATATTGCATCGGGCATCATCTTCCATGAGGCGGTTTCTATGACACCACCTATATTGAGAATCACAACAACCTTTTTGCCAACAGCATGAAATGAGTTACAGATGTTGGAAATCATTGAACGTTCGTTGTCAGTAAGGTTGAAGTCGTTATCAATCTTGCGATCAGCACCTTCGCCAGCATTCCTGCCAATGGTTATCACAGCCATCTCAGCTGATTGAGCCATCCCGTCAATCACCTTTTTGTCAACTGTCATCTCCGGAATCATGCTTTTGCTCAGAAATGCCCAGAAATCTTTCTTGTCAAAGGAGCTCAGGCTCTTTTGGTAATTCATATAGTTTTTGTAAAGGTCCTTTAGTTGCTCATTAACACCGAAGCCGGCATTGGTAAGACCCTGAAGCAGATCGATGACATAGGCTTTATTGACATGGCCAGATCCTGTTCCGCCTGCGATGAAATCGTAAGATGTGACACCAAACAATGCAATATTCTGTTGTCCTGCCTTCAGCGGGAGTGCTTCATTTTCATTTTTAAGAAGTATCATTCCTTCTGCAGCTGAGTTACGGGTAATTTCCGCATGAGCTTTAAGGTCCGGCGCATTTGAGAACTTGTATCCTTTGAACCTTGGAGTTTTGACAATATACTCAAGCATCCTTTTTACACACAGATCAATATCGGCTTCAGAAAGATTTCCGTCTTTTACCTGTGACAGGATATCATCTACCTGAGTCTTGTTACCAGGCATCATCAGGTCATTTCCTGCATGAACCTGTGCCGCAGTATTGCGTTTGCCGGTCCAGTCGGTCATTACGATTCCTTTAAAGCCCCATTCATCACGAAGGATTGTTGTAAGAAGATCACGGCTTTCCTGGGTAAATGTCCCATTGATCATATTATATGACGACATTATTGTCCATGGCTGTGATTCTTTAACCACAATCTCGAATCCTTTCAGGTAAATTTCACGAAGGGCACGCTGACTCATACGCGCATCGTTTGCCATACGATTGCTCTCCTGGTTATTGCCTGCAAAGTGTTTCACCGATGTGCCAACGCCATTGCTCTGAACCCCGTTAACCATTGCTGCGCATATATTGCCCGCAAGGAAAGGGTCCTCAGAATAATATTCAAAATTACGCCCGCATAAAGGATTACGGTGAATATTCATAGCAGGAGCAAGAAGAACATCTACACCATACTCACGTACTTCGTTACCCATTGCCTTGCCTACCTCGTTTACCAGGCTGGTATTCCAGGTTGATGCCAGAAGTGTGGCAACAGGGAAACCCGTACAATAATAGGTTTTGCTTTCCCCTTGTCTTGTCGGGTTGATACGAAGTCCAGCCGGCCCGTCGGCAACGACTGTCACAGGTATGCCCAAACGACTGATATCCTTGGTCTCTCCGGCAGCACCATCAACAAGCACTTTGCTGTTTGCATCAGTAGCTGTTGGCAATCCAAAATAAGCATTGCCCCGTGTAAGACCTACCAGCAGAGCAGCTTTCTCCTGAAGAGTCATTGCCTTAACAACCTGATCAATATTGTCAGCTTTAAGCTGTGGAACTGTCTGCGCCACAGATAGTGATGACATTAAAATGCCTAATGTAATTACAAATGAAAGTTTTCTCATAACGGTTTTTGTTTAAAACTGAATTAACGCTAAGTTCAGCAAAGGAAATGTTTTAGCAATTGATCTAAATCAAGAAATTAATAAATTTGCCAAAACAGCATCAGCCATAGATAAAGTAAAGTTCATATCGGAGCACATATTCAAACTTCCACCGGAGGAAGCGGAGATGTTATCAAATATTATGGAGAGGAGGACATTGAAAAAAGGGGAGATGCTTCTTGAAGTGGGACAGGTGGCAAGACATATTGCTTTTGTTGAATCTGGCATGCTGAGACAGCTTTACTACAAGAATGGTCATGATATAACCGAACATTTTGCATGTGAAGGAGACGGACTCTGCAGTTTATTAAGTCTCTTCAGACAGGAAAAATCAAAACAGATTATTGAGGCTCTTGAACCAAGTTCTGTATTGCTTATACCTTATGGAGAACTGGTAGAGTTGTCTTATAAATCTAAAGTGATGAATTCGTTCCTGAGATTAATACTGGAATCGTCCCTGATAATGAGTCAGAAAAAGGCAGATTCCTGGCGTTTCGAAACATCGCGTGAAAGATATGAGAGGTTTGTCAAAGAGTATCCTGAAGCAGCCAAACGGGCACACATCTCACATATAGCATCATACCTTCTAATGACACCTGAATCGCTGAGCAGGGTAAGGGCTGGTAAACTTTAGCAGATTTCATTGAACCTCAGCCCGATCAACATCAGGAGTATTTCCGGATCAACTGTATTAATTCAGTACTGTTTAATGGCTTTGTCATGTAATCGTTAAAGCCCACTTTAAAAGCTCTTTCCTTCTCCTCAGAGAACGCATAGGCCGATTGTGCTATAATTGGCAATGTCGGGTTGAATTCCCTTATCTGGAGGGTGGCATCAAATCCATTCATCCCGGGCATTTTAATATCCATAAGTACAAGCGAGATATCCGGGTTTGACCTGACAGTCTCCACAGCCTGATAACCATTTGATACTCTTAATACCCGGGCATTTACTCTTCTTAGTATGCTCGTAAGGTAAAGAAAGCTGTTCTCATCATCTTCTACTATCAGGATAGTCATTTCTTTCTTCGGAACAACCTCAGTCTCCATTTTTTCATCGGTGCCTGATTGTTTCTTTTTTGCAGGTCTGTAAGGTATTGAGAAGATGAATGAGCTTCCTTTACCAGGTTCAGAATCAACGCTGATCGTACCTCCAAGCAATTCGAGATAGCCCTTAACAATGGCAAGGCCCAATCCTGACCCTTCATGGGTTCTGGTGTTTTTCATATCAGCCTGGACAAACCTGTCAAATATTGCATCACGACGATCAGCCGGAACTCCAACGCCGGTGTCCCTTACAAAAAAGACTATGCTTTCACCTTCAAGATAATTGCCAAATTCAACGGTCCCGGTTTGAGTGAATTTTATTGCATTGTTAATAAGGTTGATGAGTATGTTGTCCAGAATCTGCCTGTCAGACTCAATAACTGCTTCTTTCCCTGTTATACCTGCTGAGAGCACCAGTGAAAGTCCCTTTTCTTCAGCCTGGGGCTTGAAGAAATTGTAGTGGTACTCCATCATTTTTACAGAATCAAATTTTGAATAATTTACTGAAAGCTGGTTTGACTCAATACGCGAAATCTCAATAATGTCATTTATAGTTCTGAGCAAACGTTGTCCGCTGCTGTTAATGATCTCTATATAATTATTCTTATTGCTCTCATCCAGATCAGGCTCTTTTAGTAACTCAAGGAAGCCCAGTATTCCATTCATGGGAGTACGGATCTCGTGAGACATGTTTTGAAGAAATGCTGTTTTCAGTCTGTCAGACTCTTCAGCTTTGTTCTTCGCCTGTAACAACTCTTTTGTCCTTTCCTCAACAAGTTGTTCAAGGTGATCTCTGTACTTAAACAACTCCATGTTCTGTGCAGTGATCTGCCTGTTGGCAGCTTCAATCTGCCCTTTCTGAGCTTTTACAACATCAAGGGTGATCCTCAGCTTATCGTTTGCCTGGTTAAGCTCAATATTTGATTGATTCAACTGATTGTTTGTCCTGGTCAGCACTTCATTGCTTTCCTCAATCTCTTTCTTCTGTTCAGTTACCTGAATTGTCCGTTCAGAAATTATGTTTTCAAGGTTTGTTTTTTGCTTCTCAAGCCTTCGTACATAAATCTTTAAAATGAACCAGAGGAAAATTGCAAACAGAATCACATAAATGATAATTGCATAAGCCGTTCTATACCATGGAGGAAGAACGCTAAAGGAATATGACGCTATGCTCCCGATTACCTGGTATTGGTTCTTTGACTTAACCTGAAAAATATATCTGCCTTCAGGAAGGTTTGTATATTCCTTTTTTGTATCGGTCGACCATGCCGACCAGTTTTTGTCAGATCCTATCAGCCGGTAACTGTAAAGATTGTTTTCCGGATCTTCAAACCAGGTAGATGAAAAAGTGAAAACAAGGTTGTTCCTTGAGTATGGAATCGCCCTTCCATCATATTTTTGTGTAAACGGATAATTAAGACTCTCGCCTCCAAACAATAGCGAGTCGTTTGCATAGACCTTCCTGATAAGAGTATTACTCTGTACATTGAAATTCTGTTGTATCCTTGGATTATACTGAAGCAGCCCGTAGCCGGTTCCCATAAACACAGTGCCATCAGGCGCATAACATATATTATATGGACAATCACCCGTACTGATGTCAATGAATTTATCGAAAGCAGTTTTGGTAAGAGCATATTTTCCGTTCACCTGTTTCAGGATTCCTTTTTCATAACTCTGATCAGGAAGCACCTGCTCATAATAGATATCCCCGTTTTCAATCTGAGTAAACTGTGTAACCTTACCGGTAAGCATCCCGAAATCAGGATCGGGAATGAATTTGTTCTCTTTGTTTGAATAATCATATATCCCTTTCTCACTGCAAAAAACAACCTTTTTGGAGTTGATGCGAAATGACATGGCATAGTTGGAAGGAAGCCCATGACTTGTAGTGCATAATTGCGCTGATAAGACACTGTCGCGTGACGAATTAAGATTGATTTTATAAAGATCCAGAAATGTGGAAATCCATAAATTCCCATCCATATCTTCATCAATTTTGTACGCCGGTTTACTGAAACCTTTTATCCTGTTGGAGAGAGTCCATGACCTGCCATTAAATTTCAGAAGGTAGAGCCCGTCTATTGCACCTGCAATAAGCATATCCGGCTGTCTGCATAAAGAAGTAAAGGAGAGGGCTCCAATATCTGATGTATTTGCAAGTGGCACAGCTTTATTGCCTTTTACCTCTGATATTGATGACAGGTTTGCCAGAAGAAGTATTCCGTGAGCTTCATACAGGTTGAAGTTCTGGCTTTCTGTACCTGCAATGGGTTCAAAATATCCGTTTTTGTTCTGTATATACAGGTTCTGATTTGTCCCAACATAGAAATTCCCTTCAAAGAACTTCAGGCACATGGTACCTCCATTCAATCCACATTTATCATTGTACTGCGTGAATGGTATATTACACTGGATATTACTTATGCCGTTATCAAGAGCTGCCCATAGTTGCTGATTCTGATCAGCAAAGAGCCAGTATACCGAATTGTCCTGCAAGCCTGTGCTCTTGTTATATATATTCAGTATTTCACCTTTAGAGGTAAAGACAATAACACCACCTGATACAGTTCCTACGGCATAAATACCTGTTGAGATCCGGCAACTGCTGTAGGGTATATTGTCAGATATGAATTTATCTACCTTCTCAAACCCTTCCGGCTTGGTTAGTCTTGGCTGATTTCCAGGGCTGAATACAAGAATTCCATTTTTGAGAGATATAGTTAGTATCTCATTCTTTTGATAAGGAAGCATGGAGATAATCTGCTCATCCTTAAATAGTTCACCTCCGCTTACAAGCCGCAGACTATCATTCTGTAAAGTAAACAATCCCTTTCCACGTTTGGGAATATAGAAGCGGTTGTTTACCACAAAAGACCAGCTAAGTCGCTCTTTTGACCTAATACAGTCTATTTTGTTGTAATCATAAATATAAATATGATCTGAGGTCTGAAAAATCACTTTCCTGCCAACAACATGGACTCTGCGGCATAAGTTTATCTCCTGATCCTCCTGCGGGATCTTTGATTTTAATGAAACATAACTGAATATGCCTTTTTCATCAGGTTTGATATAACCAAAATCGTTATCCAAACCAGCATATATATATCCAATACTATCTACAGCAATAGCACTTATGCCAGGCACCTTTATAAGGTTCCATGCTTTACTGTCAAATTGAAGTATCCCGTCATTATTGCCAAAATAAAGCAAACCACGCTGATCCTGTGCAACAGCCCAGTTCTGCGGACTGGTTTTATATTCCTGGGGTGGGAAATTCCTGATAAAAGGGAGCCCGGTCTTTTGCGCAAAAGACTGAAATACAAGTAAACAAGTTGCTAAAAAAATTAAAGCTACTTTTTTAGAAAACATGTTGAGCAGCAATTTCATTTATTGTTATCTCTATAAGCCTCAAACATACAGAATTGCTGTAAAAATACAAACAACATTGATTATGGCTTATCTGTAAACGTATTTTTCCTTCAATTATGCGCTGAAACTAGTCATAATTGCATAACAAATCACTTCAACAAGTAAATTCCAAGTGAATAGTTTATCCGTGAAACAGGCTGCAAATTACTTTTGCCTTTTTAAAGGATGCTCAAAGGAGAGGTATGCAAAAACCCCGTATTGTCCACCTGACGATCCTATTCCAATAGGAACAGCAAGACCGGGAACAATCTGTAATCCGGATTTGCAGTTTACTGCATACCTGAAACCGGGATTTAAAAACAGTGAGTTATATTTTTCAATTTTAAAACCCTCGGGATTAATGTATGTAGAGTTGCCTGCTACTTCAAACATAAGATTGAAAGTCTCTGATAAAAGAACTATTGCACTTGCGCCATAGTTTATATTTGTGTTATCAGATCTGTTTCCGGCAAAATCTTTAGCAGAAGGAGTTAAAGTCGCACCTATATTATAATGTGTAACCAGTTTATGAGAACAGATGAAGCTTAATGGAAGATTCACCTGGTAACCCGGTACTCCGCTACCCAATCCCTTCTTGTAATTTCCGGTGGGCAAAATGAGTGAAAACCTTGGCGAAAATGCAAGTCTCTCCCTGAGAATTGCCTGATAACGGTAGTTAATCAGAATATCTCCGATACCGGTTTCATCAGCATGAAGCACAGGTATAGTTGCTGAGAGCTGGTGAGTCTGACCCGTTACCGGCCACTCGTCTGTGAAACTATAACTCCATGTTTTATCTTTCATGTACTGGAAAGCTGAAATATGCTGAATCACTCCCGGTTCCTGATTATATGCTTCCTCCAGCAGAAAGGAGTTGTCCTCTATCCGGTTGAAGTCGTAGCTATTGCCCGACTGTGCCCTGGTAATTAAACTACCACATATCAGAACTGAAAAAAACAGACATTTGATCGATTTTGAATTCATATTTTTTCTTTAATGTTTATATATCACTTTTTACCTTATTCCCAGACGCTTTAAAATTCCAACAGATGATCCCTCAATGTTCATGTAATAGTGATGTTTTATGACGCTCATTTTAGCTATTTATGTTGTAATTTTGTATATATAATAGTTAGCGACATAGCTTGTACGTAATCTTTGTTTTACGGATTATGCACAAAAATGTTTCAACGGAAAGGAGGAAAATAAAATGAGACTTGGTTCACCTTTTGTAATAACGATAAACCGTCAGCTCGGAAGTGGGGGAGCATATATCGGACAGAAGCTGGCACAAAAGCTGAATATCTTCTATGCCGACCGTGAAATAATTGACCAGGCAGCAAAGAAACTAGCCGTACTGGTAGAAGATCTGCAGTCGCATGAAGAGAGAATTGGCTCATTCTGGCAAAAATACATGAGGTCATTTGCCGTTGGCTCTCCTGAGGTTTATCTTCCGCCACAGATAATCATTCCCACCGACAGGGAACTGTTTAATGCGGAATCTGATATTATTAAGCGAATTGCCAGGGAACATTCAGCTGTAATCATTGGCAGGTGCGGATGCCATGTACTGAGTGATCACCCAAACAGATTTAGCCTCTATTTTCATAGTGACAGTAAATTCAGGACTGAACGAATAATGAAAATGTATAATGTCACTGAGGCAGAGGCGGACAGGATGATTGCCAGAAGTGATAAGGAGAGAGCACAGTATTACAAGACTTTTACCGGCAAAGAGTGGATAGATGCCAGACAGTATGATCTGACGATTGACACAGGAAAAATTGGTCTGGATAATGCTGTTGATTATATCTTAAAATATCTGGACTGATCTGATATTGGTATCATACCTTAATCACATATTACCATGGCATTCATTTGCCTCGTTAAGCGTAGCTATATTTTTTAGCTTTGAATAATAACAATAAGTCTATCTGCTCCCGCCATATCGTGACATAATTAACCGGGCAAATCATGGTTGTTGTGTGGATTTTATTATACATTTGGAAATGTCATTTCAAATGGCCCGTCTGACCCGCAGATCTTAGCCAGAGACCATGTCCTGAACCGTTCTTAAATCGGATTGAAGAACCATACCAGGTTTAATGACATTTTGTTATCCGTTCTCAAATCTTTAACAAAGTATTTTTATTATGAAACGCATTTTTATTTTCCTGTTGTTATTGCAATTTATTGCTATTGAAGCATATTCAGAGGTAAAAAAGACTGAATCAGGTGGAATAGTATTTAATATTGACACGGAAAAAGGAACGGCAAGTGTGGGTCAGAACTACAAAGTTTCAATGGTGTCGGGTGATATAAATTATACTGGTTCATTGTTTGGTGATGTAGTGATCCCCTCATCAATAAAATACAGAGGTAAACAATACCCGGTGAAGTCTGTTGACCAGGATGCATTTTACGGATGCAGGAGTATAACATCTATAACAATTCCTGAAACTATATCGGATATTGACTATCGCATTTTTAACTATATGTTGTCTGATCTAAAGGCAATATATGTTGCCCCGGGAAATGAGAATTATCTTTCTGTTGACGGAATACTTTTCACCAGGGACATGAGCAAAATAATCAAGTATCCCAGCCAGCATGACGGAGATTCATATGTCATTCCTTCGTCGGTTGTATATATTGAAGATAACTCATTCTCATTTTGTTTAAAGCTTCAGGAGATAATTTTACCAGGCAATCTGGAGTATATTGGTGAAAATGCCTTTAAAAGCTGTATGTTCAAAGGAATTATTCTGCCTGAGAAACTTAGGCAAATAGGGAAGGGTGCTTTCTATATGTGTTCTTCTTTTGTCTCTATAACAATACCTGAATCCGTTACATACATTGGACCAGATGCTTTCGAATTCTGTTATGGTCTTGAATCAATCATATGCCGGAATATGGATCTGAAAATCACTCCGGAAATGATAGCATATTGCGACAAACTTAATGGCAGGATAATTTATGAGATACCGTCAGACAAGATAATTCAGCTGGCGGAGAGTGGTAATGCTGAGTATCAATACATCCTTGGCATGAATTATCTTGAAGGTAAGGGTGTGGGAAAGAACCAGTCATTGGCAATTGAGTGGCTTGAAAAATCTGCCGGTGCAGGTTATGAATTATCCCAGATGGCACTTGGAGAAATTTACCTCGGGAATAATGGCTTAAAAAAAGACTTTGCTGCGGCAATGAAGTGGTATTCAATGGCAGCATTAAAAGGTAATGAAAAGGCTCAGAGCTTTCTGGGTGATTGTTATATGGATGCAGTAGGAGTGAGCAGGGATCTTAAGAAGGCAACAGGGTATTATTTACTGGCTGCTGAACAGGGCGATACTAATGCCATTAAGAAGCTTGGGTATTGTTATTATAACGGCAAAGGGATAACCAGGGACTATACCCAGGCCGGAAAATGGTATCTGAAGTCGGCCCAAAACGGTGATGCAGAATCAGCTTATTATGTTGCCCTCATGTTTCACGAAGGAAAGGGGTTGGCATTAGATGACTCTCAGGCGATTACATGGGCGGAGAAGGCTGCAACCAAAGGGTCAGAGGAAGGCCGTTGGCTTTACTGTAAGCTTGCATATGACGAAGCATTGAAAAACATTGACGACAGCTCATACAATGCAGCTATAAGCAGGCTCACCACACTTCTTGAATATGATAAAAATAATGTTGATGCTTACATTAATCGCGGCTATTGCTATATGAATGTAAAACCTGCTGATTATTCGCTTGCAGAATCCGACTTCAACAAGGCTCTAGAACTGGATGGGAGCAATACTGTAGCGCAGGACAACCTGAAACTTATCAGCCTGCACAAAGAGAAACTGGATGAGGCAAAGAATCTGTGCACTGAGGGTAATAAGTTTTTCTGGAATGAAGACTATGTGAATGCTGTCTCGTACTTTAGCAAGTCCATCGCTATTGATGATACGAACCCATATCCTTATTGTGCAATAGGTTACTGCTTTTTTTCATGCGAACAGTATGGAAATGCCATAGGTTTTTTTGATAAGGCTCTCTCAGTAGACCCGTCTTATGAAGATGCAAAAAAAGCAAAGGAGGCTGCCCTGACAAAAATTTACAACCTGGCAATCCAGAATGTCATAAATAGCTACACAAACTCTCTTAATGACGCTTATAATAATAATCTGGATAACAGCAACACTTCAGGTACCGACTACCTGAATAACAGTGCCAGCAGGGCAGTTGAAAGAAACCAGAAGTATGCAACCAGCCAGTATGAAATGTACAGACGGTTATACGAGCAGGAGCAGGCTGAATCCGACAGTTACTTCAGAAAATATGAGTTGTATGGGAACACTGACGACCTTATAAAATCCAAAAGTTGCCAGTCACGTGCCAATGACTACCTTGAGAAGGCTAATATCTGGAAATGATCTGCACTATGGTGTTAAAGGAATAGTCAGCTCCCATATGGTTAATGGGAGCTGAAAATCGCCTCCGCTTTATTTTGATGGACTCTTTATTTCAAAGTTCATATACCTTTTGCAAACCACATTAAACAGGCTGTCTGCCTCCGGCTGACGTGCGATACTCTCATTTAAAGCAGCAGTTGCATATGTTTTGGTGATCTCTGCAAGCTCATCACTTATATAATCAGAATTATATTCTCCAAGGAATTTTTTTGCTGCTGCATCAAGATCCTCAAATGCTTCAGGTTGTCTTGCAATTGAAGTAAGCAGCAACCCGAACGAATAACCTCTCGCTTTACCTCTCTGTACAATAGCCCTGTCAGAGATTGGCAATAATTCGGAAATGTCAGTATAAATACCTTCTGTCGCTTTAACCAACTGATCTGCGGCCTCAGGCTGCCTTGCAATAGACTCAAACAAACTGCCAACCTGCTCCATTTTACTGGCCTTGAGATCAAATGTCTCATCTTCATCGTAAACGAATTCCTTCTTTGTGCAGGATGTAACAAGAAATACTAAAAGAATCGAAAATAAAAAAATATGACTTTTCATTTTATAATTATTTAAAGTTAATTTAATATCATTTATCCTGGTTCAATTTCTGAATGCTGCAGTCTTTAGTTGGTTTTTTTGGGGTTGCGGAATTTGAATTGAACCTGCGTCTGAAGAAGTGTGAATATAATATGTTATTGTTTTTAAAAAAAGCCAAAACCCTTATTAATTGTTAAAATCCGGCCTGTTTTGTAAACCTTGGCTTCAGAATGATGATCAATTTGTTCTGATAAGCATTTGTTACATTTTAGACTGCAATGATTCCTGTCAATGAAAAATTAAAGTTTTTTCTTCATGATATAATCAGGCCCCCGATCATCAACTATAATAAAACCTGTGCGGACATACAGGTTATATGCCCTGTTTCTTTTATCAACACTCAGCGACAAACTTTTGAATCTTTTTTCACGGGCAAGATTTATGAATTCCTTCATCAAAGCTGTTCCAAATCCCTGGTTCCTGTATTTTTTGTTAATGGCCATTGATATTTCAGGGGTATTGATATCAATAAAGCCATATCCTTTATTGTCCTCCATAAATAGCCTTCCCCATATTACACCAACAGTCTCATCTTCATTACAGGCAATCAGTCCGAAGTCACTGCTGTCGTTCCAGTTGTTTATGTACCTTGCGATTTCCGGCAGATCAATAATTGATCTGTCGTATGGCTCAACGCCTTCAGGAAGATATATTGCCTCGTAAAGATATTCACGCAGAACGGGGTAGTCTTCTTTGGATATTTTTCTGTAACATAGGTTCATACAGTAATGCTTTTACTGAAGGTGATTATCATTCTTCCATTTTACGGGATTATCAATAATGTAATCCCAAATTCTTTGATATTCTTCATCATTTCTGATTATATGATCATAAAAACGCGGTTGCCATACCGGTTTATTTGGTGTGTGCCTGAATTGGTTTATCTTTTTTGTTACCGCCGATTTAAAACATGCCACAAATGATGAAATGGATTTTGGGGAACGATATGCAATTCCATGTTTTTTTGCTGTATAGGATTGTTGTAGTAGAGACGCACGGCCGTGCGTCTCTACGGTATTTTCATCATGAATACGCAGAATCGCATGTATATGGTCGGGCATAATTACAAAAACATCACAAAATAATTCACGGCGGATTTGAAACGATCTATTCCATTCATCATATACAATTTTACCTATTGGCGACAAGACAATTTCATGGTTTTCAATCTGGCCGAAAATCATTTTCCTATTAAACGTGCATATGGTAATATAATATAACCCTCCTCTGGAATAATCCCGGAATGGCATTCTGGCAGATGGGATACGGTATTTGTTCCAGAATTTCTCCATGAAACATAATCATTTACCTATACAAAAATTCCTGAAAATCTCTCCCAGTATCTCATCTGAGGTTATCTGCCCGGTGATCTCACCAAGATGATAAATGGCCTGGCGGAGATCTGTTGTTATCAATTCGGTTGGTATGCCGTTACGAAATCCCGACAGAACTGCTTCAAGAGATGATGAGGTCTCTTCCAGTGCATGGTAGTGACGGGCGTTGGTTACTATATATTGGGGCGACTCCAGATTGCTTATATCAACACTCTGCAAAAGCATCTCCTTCAGCTCCTCGATCCCTGTCCCGCCAGTGGCAGAAATCATTATGACCGGAAGAGCCGTCGCTCCTGAAATCGACCTTACGATACTCTCTTCCTTATATTCCGGGATCATGTCAAGCTTGTTGGCAACAACAATGATCGTCTTGCCTTTGCCGCCTGCTTTCATCTTTATGCTTCCGACAAACTCTCTGACATATGATTCACTGTCTGAAGCCTCAACCAGGGCAATGATAACCTCGGCTTCATCCATCTTCTTTAATGTCCGTTCAATACCCAATGACTCAATTGTATCATCTGAATCTCTTAATCCGGCTGTATCTATAAACCTGAAAAGCAACCCTCCGATATGAACTGACTCCTCAATATAATCACGTGTTGTCCCGGGAATACTTGAGACTATTGCCCGCTCTTCCTTAAGCAGGGCATTTAATAAAGATGACTTGCCAACATTGGGTCTGCCTGCAATAACCACAGGTATGCCGTTCTTAATTGCATTACCCAGCCTGAAAGATGATGCCAGTGAGTCAACAAGATTCTTTATGCTTATGATTTTTTCAATCATAGAGTGCCGGTCGGCAAACTCAACATCCTCTTCACTGAAGTCAAGCTCCAGTTCAACGAGCGAGGCAAACTGCAGCAGCTCATTTCTCAGCTTTGATATCTCGGCTGAGAATCCGCCACGAAGCTGATTGGCTGCCAGACGATGCGCCGCCTCGGACTCGGAAGCAATAAGATCTGCCACCGCTTCAGCCTGTGAAAGGTCCATTTTTCCGTTCATGAAAGCCCTCATGGTGAACTCACCCGGCGCAGCAGCTGTCACGCCTTTGGATATCAACAGCTTAATCAGCCTTTGCTGAATGTGCGAAGAGGCATGACAGGAAATTTCAACCATGTCTTCGCCGGTGTAGGAGAGAGGCGCACGAAAGACAGAAACAAGTACCTCATCAAGAAAATCAGCACCGTCATAAATTGATCCAAAATGGAGTGAATAACCTTTCAGATTTCCCGGCTCAACTTTCTTTTCATCTTTTAAAAAAACTGAAGAGAGTACCTCCAGGGCTTTTTCACCTGACATTCTTATAACTGCAATCGCACCTCCTCCTGAGGTTGCAGGTGCACATATTGTAGTACCGCTTTGAACCATAATATTTGCCATGGTTCAAAGTTACAAAACAATCGTATTTCCGCAAGTTCCGTCTCACTTACTCCATGCAGGGACCGGCGAGACTCCTTATCGTTCCAGATTCTCTACCGTAAACGCGTTGTCAGGTATAGTTGCGGATGCATTCACCTCATTATACTTTATCCTGGAGCTCCGGCCGTTGAGTAAATTCTTTACAAACATCTCTGTCATAAGATAGTTACCCCGCTCACCTATAGGTTGGGTTGAAATAACCTCTATAACCCGCGCCATGGTATTCTCCCCGTTAAAGAACTCAATCTTTTTAATTTTCATATTGCTCTTATCGAGGTAAGTGATCTTTCTGCAATAACCATACTCAGATGCTATTTCATCATCAAGGGGTTTGCTTTCAATAATCCACTCTCCGTTATCGCCTGAAGAAGGCAGATGGCTGATTTTAAAATCCGAAAGTGGGGCAGAACTCATATCGGCATTTGAAAATTCTGAGCTCATGAAGCTTTTGCCTTTTTCAGTAGTTATTATACGCCTGGTCCGCTTCAGTGCCGGAAGATAGATCCACATATCATCAGGCCCTTTGTCATTATCGATAATAAGCAACGCAGTCCCCCTTACCTCAGCAGGTTCAGCGAACTTAATCATCCTCTTCTCCGTTTCACCATAGCTCTTTGACAGAAGATTAATTGTACGTAAACGCGAGGAACCGTTCTTTTCAAAAATTGAAAGAGTCATTGTCGATTTCAGAGATGTCATCATCGTAAGGTCACGACTCTTCTGCATCAACTGGACAGGATCGGGCAGCTGCCCTGATATCACCATCGGAGGCAACAACATGGCCAGTAAAAATGTCAGTGTTCTCATTTCTATCCTTTTTATTTTTCCTTCGACTTAAATCAGCTTCAATAAATGACGGTTTAAACCATAACATAAATGCCGGCATAACTATGACTGCGCATAAAAGACAGGATCCGATTGATAGAAGAACCAGGTATCCAAAATAGCGTATCGACAGAAACCCCGAGATGAATGTCGCTGAGAATCCGGCCATTACGCTCAGTCCATTTATCACAATACTTCTCCCTGTTGTTTTATATGTTACGTCAATAGCCTGGCTGTGTGAGACTCCTTTCCTCAGCTCACAGTTATAGCGCCAGAGATACTGAATTGTAAAATCGACTCCCACGCCGATCATTATTGAAGAAAGAAGAGCGGTGGCAGCATCGAGGGCTATGTTTGCAAAACCCATGATCCCAAACTGGATCAATATTGAAGCAGCCAGTGGAATTGAACCTGCTAATCCGCCTTTAACCGATCTGAATATTATTGCAAGCAACAGAAAGACAGTAAACAATGCAAAAACCAGGGACGAGACCTGTCCGGCAATTATCTTCCTGGCAAAATCGGCCATTATTATTGCATATCCGCCCACAACGACATGTGCATTCACGTCTCCGGCGCGGTCAGCAATAAATACCCTTAAACTATTTATTACATCATTCTCAGGCCTGGATAGTCTGATAAGAATATGTGCATCTGTATTCTCAAAATTCATCAGCTGACTGAAGTCATCGGGACTGCCGCTCATATTATAAAGCTCAAACATCTGTGCAATAGCTTCGTATGAAGAAGGGATTTTATCGTACCCTTCCTCTGCGGGGTCATAAAGAGCTTTACTCATCTCCCTCACTACATCGGATATGGAAAAGACATTGCCAACACCATCATGAAGCTTAATATCGCTGGAAAGCCTGTCGATCCATTGCATTACTGCCGGATCCTTTATATCGCCGCTTACCATAACCGAAATTGTCTGTGATCCGCCAAACTTTGAATTTATTACCTGAGATGCTTTTCTTACAGGGTGCGATGACGGAAAATAGTTTTCCTGGTTTGTGTCAATTCTTAACAGAAATATTCCTCCTGAAACGAGAATCAGGATAATCGCAGAACCAATAAGAACACGTGAGGGGTGTCTAATTACATAAATGGATAACAGGTTTAGTGCCCTGTCCAAGATATCGGCTGATTTTTTTCTTATTTGTTTTTTCCTGGAAGGAGGTTTACGTAACCAGATAAGCACGGGAATAAATAACAGGCTCATTGTCAGGGCCAGCGTCACCCCAATGGCAGAGAGTACTCCTACCTCTCTTGCGGGTATTATTGAATGGGTAAGTAAACCAAGTATCCCGGCAATGGTGGTGAGCCCGCTGAAAAGTATAGGCATGTTAAGATTGCCCGTTACTGACCTTAGCATTTCATGCTTTGATTGTGGCATTCCTGAAGCAGCCAGCTCCTGGTATCTGGCTACAAGATAAATACCATAATTATTAGCTACAGAGATCATTATCACAGGAACAAGAAGGATCAGGATCGATATTTTCCAGCCGAAAAGCGGAATAAGTCCCATTGCAAAGGCGGTTGACAGAACCACCACAGTGAATGGCATAAAAACACTCTTCCATTCTCCAAGGGTAACCTTGAGAACGATGAGCATAATTATTAATGCCAGAGGAATAAGTGTGATGGCATCCTTATTAACATCCTGTAATATGTATCGCCGTATATACGGTAATCCTCCAATCAGGATATTTGACCCGGAACATTGATTTTTAAGGATTGAGTCTACTCTTCCAAGGGTAATGTGTTCAGGGACACTGCGGTTTATCGTTCCTGTTATCGCTGCAGTTGTCATATCTTTTGATGCCACGACATCAACTGCAAAACGGTTTGCCAGGATATCATTCTTCAATGCCTCTCTCTCCCTGTCAGTCTCAGGAATCTTTTTCACCAGAGGATCTACAATCATCGTTCCTTCACTGCCGGATATTTTCCTGGCAGAAAAGAGTGAGTTTATTGTTCCGATTCCCGGCAGCTGCGAAAAAGCCCTGTCAACCTCTCTTACCGATCTCATGTTTTCAGAAGTGAGGAGAGAGGTGTCTGTAAAAGTCGCAATAATCATATCCTGATCACCAAATACCTTCTCAATTGAATCAGTGTTAACCCTGGATGGCATACCTGCAGGTATATAATTACGGATCTCAGGGTCAGTGTCTGCTAACGGGATCAGCGCACCAAACCCGCAACACAGCACTACTGAAACGGTAAGTATTATCCACCTGTATCTTATTATAAACTCTGTCATATTATCAAAAGTCTACTCTTAACGTCACAAAAACAGCATTAATGAAATCATCAATTATTGAGTAAAGTCCTCCTTTTTTGCCCGAATAATTCTCCGCGCCGGCAGTTACAGAGATGTTGTCAGCAGGCTTATACTTAACTGAAGGAAGAATCATAAGATCCCCCGAGGTAATACCGTACATTCCTGTAAATGAGGGAAGAAGCTTACCATATGCTAACTCATACTCAACCCTTAAGCCAATTGAATGGTAGTGTTTTTCGAGCTGGTTATTATAAAGCCTGTTAAACGCCTCAGTCTGAAGCCTTGCATACTCAACAGGGTCAAACTCAGGCGAGGAAAACAGAATCATCAGCCCGGCAAGGTCGGGTTTTGTACCAATCAAAGGGGAATAAGGCGATTTGTAGTAATCCATAAGCATTTTGTAGCTATACTCTGCTGTAATATGAAAATCACCAGGAGTCCAGTCAATGCCTCCTACACATTCCAGTTGTGGAAAAGGAACCCATTCTTTTCCTTTCTTAACATCAGCAGGTTTGGAATAGGAGAGAGTTCCTCTTATGACTACTGAAGCTACGGCTGTCTCAAAATCAAATCCAAAGTTGTCAATTCTGTACGGCGCACCTATAATATATATATATGGATTATAAATGTTGGTAAAGTCAGCTGAATCAAGTTTCAACCCTGGCGTTGGATCGGCTCCGTGAAACCACTGGAAAGCTAAATCCGTTTGTCTGACCGTAAAACAGGTTCGAATTCCAAAGGAGTATCCTGCGTTACCAGTCTGAAACCCTTCAGGAACAGAAAGATGGAAATTAAAGGGAAGTGTCATTGGCCCGGTAAGTAATACCGACGGATTCCATAACGGAGAAGCGACAATAGAAATCCTGAAAGCGGGCGAGGGAGTGATATCCGCTTCACCAAGGAATTCGCCCATATCCTTATCTTCATTATCACAACTTCTGAATGAATAATCAATTGGGTTGAACCTTGACAGAGGGGTAAAGAAATCAGTGGTGCCCCATTTAATAATTTTCTTTCCGGCAGTGATGGATATCATGTTGTTATACCAGGTTACCCATGATTCCCTTACTTTATAAGAAGAAATATCTTCACCATACTGCTTTCTTTCTCCAATTCTCAGGTCTGCAAACCCGGAAAACGAACTGCCGTCAGAAATATTACATCTTAATGCCGCATCTGCAAAGACAGTATTTATGTTTTGTCTGTAAGTGCCTGTTGTGATATACACTCCACTCCTGATAAATCCGCCAGGGACGAATGTGCTATTCTGCCCATATAATAGAAATGGAAACAGGATACTGAAGATGATATAAGGAAGCCTTTTCATCTTTTTCAGCAAAATTCAGCAGTAAAAAAGAAAACTTCGACCTGACCACTTATCCTGAACCATTGCTTTAAGGCCAAAAGGTTCGTGCCACATGGTTAGCACCTGAGATCAGGATTCCTGTAATGATTTTCTGTATTGGCTGGGGGTTTTTCCGGTGTAGGATTTGAAAAAGGTATTAAAAGTGGATTTTGAATTGAAACCTGAGTCAAAAGCAATGGCGATTATTGTATAATGCTGGAATCTGGCATCTGATATTCGGGCAATCACCTCTTTAATCCTGTATTCATTAATGAATGTAAAAAAGTTCCTGCCGTGTTTCTCATTCAACACTTCTGTTATATGATGTTTTGGTATCCCTGTGGCGCAGGAGAGGTCATCAATTGTAAAATTGCTTTTCAGAAAGAGCTTTTCCCTTTCCATAACTTCTATCAGCCTGTCGAGGTACTCAGCTGCAATATCGCTTTTCAGTCCGCTGCGTGCATACCGTTCGTGTTTTTCGGCTTCCGGTATATCAAAGTCCTCTGGAACCAGTCCTGTAGCCTCTGTAATCTCTGGTTGTTTGATAACATAGAAACTATAAACAAAAGAGAAAAATGTAATAAAAATAAAAGCTGTAACATATGGGTCAAAAGGTAAAATGGGAGAAAATATCTGAATGCCTCCAAGGATAAATGTTATCAGGTATCCAACATAAAATGTGGTTGATAGAACCTTCAGCCAGTTAAGTGTTATTCTTGCTGAAGTATATGATACTGTATCCATCAAATGCTTTTGATGCCTTCTTATCTCAATGAATGAGAGAATGCTGTAAACTGAGATTGAGAGGAAAAATGAAACTCCGAAAATAATACGAAGAGAGATAAACCTGTCTGAAATGAAAAAGCCGCTGAGATCATCGAAAATAGGCTTTTTCCTGAGGATGACGGAGAGTGCAAAGAATACAATAAACGGGATAAAATGAAGCAGGTTTACAACGTCAAATTTCCTATTGCTGTCGGTAAGATGAATCACATACAGATAAAGTATCGGGCCATAGGTAAAAGAAATAAAAGGGAATGAGTATACTTCCAGGACATTTCTGTTTATCAGGGCTGAAAGCATCTCAAAAAAAAACAGGAAGAGCCAGGCAGACATAAGTTGGTTTGCCGTTGTCAATGGCCGTTTTGTGGCAATAAGCAGGCCTGCAAAAAATGATTGTGAAATGCCAATATATAATATAGGATCAATGAAGTCCATATATCTGACATATATGATGTAAAGTTAGCATAAAAGGCAAAGATTTGTTATATTTGATAGAAGTCAAAAACTTAAAAATAAGGCAGATGAGTGTATTGCTTACCAAAGACTCAAAGGTGGTTGTACAGGGATTTACCGGCAGTGAAGGTACTTTTCATGCCACTCAGATGATTGAATACGGGACCAGGATTGTTGGAGGAGTCACGCCGGGAAAAGGAGGGCAGACACATCTGGGGCTTCCTGTCTTTGACACCGTAAGCGAAGCCGTTAAGCAAACAGGGGCAGACACAAGCATCATTTTCGTTCCTCCGGCCTATGGGGCCGATGCAATAATGGAGGCAGCCGATTCCGGAATAAAACTCATTGTTGCAATCACTGAAGGGATCCCTGTCGCTGATATGGTTAAAACAAAAGCATATATCAGGCAATTCAACACTCACCTTATAGGACCTAACTGTCCTGGCATAATAACACCCGGAGAATCCAAAGTTGGTATAATGCCAGGATTCATTCACAGAAAAGGTACCGTTGGTATCATCTCAAGGTCAGGAACACTGGCTTATGAAGCTGTGGACCAGATAACAAAAGCGGGATTCGGACAATCAACTGGCATTGGAATAGGTGGTGATCCTGTTATTGGCACTACTACTCTCGATGCAGTTAAGCTAATGATGGCAGATCCTGAAACGGAAGCCATTGTAATTATCGGAGAAATAGGGGGAGAGATGGAAACTGAGGCAGCAAGATGGGTCCAAAAAAACAATAATAAGCCGGTGATAGGCTTTATTGCAGGTCAGACTTCGCCTAAAGGGAGACGTATGGGCCATGCTGGTGCTATTATAGGTGGTGAAAATGACACAGCAGCAGCAAAAATGTGCATAATGCAAGAGTGTGGCATTCATGTTGTTATCTCACCTGCCGATATAGGCAGCACAGTTAAGGCTCTCCTCAGGAAATAATTTTAGTATATTTGACCTCCAAATTAAAAACTATGAAATTACTAAAAGGAAAGACAGCAGTGATTACCGGTGCATCGCGCGGTATAGGAAAAGCAATTGCCCTGAAGTATGCTTCAGAAGGCGCAGACATAGCTTTTACTGACATTGTTGAAAACGAAGATTTCGCTGAAACAGTGAGGAGCCTCGAAGCTCATGGTGTAAAGGCAAAAGGATACGTATCCGATGCTTCAAAACTTGATGCCTCTGAGCAGGTTGTTGAAAAAATTATTGCCGATTTTGGCAAAATAGATATCCTGGTTAACAACGCAGGAATCACACGCGATACCCTGTTAATGAGGATGACAGAACAACAGTGGGATCTTGTTCTTACGGTGAACCTTAAGTCAGTATTCAACCTGACAAAAGCAGCATCAAAATATATGATGAAGCAGAAATATGGTACCATTGTTAACATGAGCTCCGTGGTTGGTGTGACAGGCAATGCCGGTCAGTCTAACTACTCCGCCTCAAAAGCAGGTATTATTGGCTTTACAAAAAGCATTGCAAAGGAACTTGGATCAAGAAACATAAGGTGTAATGCGATTGCACCGGGTTTCATTCTTACCGACATGACCGATAAGCTACCTGAGGATGTAAAGGCCGACTGGATAAACAAAATACCTCTTCGCAGAGGAGGGACTCCCGATGATGTCGCAAACATCGCTTTGTTCCTCGCTTCAGACATGTCTGACTATGTATCCGGTCAGGTAATCAATGTCTGCGGTGGAATGGTGATGTAACAAAAAGTTTTTATATTTGCACTGGCAGGGCGTTATTCCCTCAAGCACGAGGAAATGCAGCGAGACATAATTATTCCACACTTATATCTTTAATACGCCCTGCTTTTTTATTGCCTCCTTAGCTCAGGGGTAGAGCAGCTCACTCGTAATGAGCAGGTCGTGGGTTCAATTCCCATGGGAGGCTCAAAGCTTATATTAAGAGCACAAAAAAAATCCATAATCCGATTCAAAAAAAAAGGAGCTTTTTCAGCTCCCTTTTTTTTGTACCAATTTTAGTATTACAGATTTTTCTTTATTGGACGTACAATCTGGCGTGCCGCATACTCAAGACAGCCCTGTATCTTCTGAGAAACGGTACCCATTGTTGCCATATACCTTACCTTTTCAGCACTCATAACACATAGTTCAGTGGCCTGGTTGGCTGTTTCAACAAACTTGAAACTGACGTCCATTGAAGCAGGATTGCCTCCTGAAAACTTGTTTCCCCAACCTTTATTTGTGAGATTGATTTCATAAACAATCAATGTGTACTTTGCATTGGCATCATCAACCTGTATTCCAAGCTCTTCGCCCAACACCTTATTAAACGCAGGAATAAACTTTTCTATTTTGTCTTTTTCCCAGTCCTGTTTGAATTTATCACCGCTACCAGCTTCTTTGGTGTTCTTCTCTGAAGCTTCTCTTGCCAGAAATTCCGCTTCTGTCTCTTTCTCAATCTTAAAACCGGCATAATCAAAAACCACATTTATTGATTTCTGACTTTTTAGAAAAGAGAGATCGCCAGAAACTACCTTTTGTCCCTTTACAGCCTGAATATTAAACAGACTGATAATCAAAACTACTGCCAAACATAAAACAGGAAATTTTTTCATAATTATTTAAGATTAGTTTATTAGTATCAAATATATTAAATTTTAAAGTGTTTAATATCAAAAAACTAAACAATGTCCCGGGAATTGGCCTATAATATTATGACATAATATGATGGCTTAAATTGTTTGTTTGAATGAATCATTTCATTATTTTTGCCTCACTTTTATAAATAAATGCGGGAATAGCTCAGTTGGTAGAGCATCAGCTTCCCAAGCTGAGGGCCGCGGGTTCGAATCCCGTTTCCCGCTCAAACAAAAAAAAGGCTGTGTCAACAGCCTTTTTTGTTATTTATACAGACCGACCCGGATTCATCCGGGGGAGGGATGTATAAATAACAAAAGAGCCACGCAGTGGCTTTTTTTTGTTTGATGGCATCTCCTTCAGGGGAAGGGCGAGCTGCAGGCGAGCCAATCCCGTTAGATTTAATATATGGCTGTGTCAACAGCCTTTTTGTTATTTATACAGACCGACCCGGATTCATCCGGGG
>Ga0116171_10000463_pt1 | contig 43161 bp, 51 predicted proteins | sample AD_JPNHW2_MetaG_FD_89798 | JGI IMG/M metagenome (GOLD analysis project Ga0116171, IMG submission 89798) | Active sludge microbial communities of municipal wastewater-treating anaerobic digesters from Japan - AD_JPNHW2_MetaG | ecosystem: Engineered > Bioreactor > Anaerobic > Digestate | place... | reverse complement strand
TTTTTATGAAACAGGTGCCTGTTGTTGATATCGATAAATGCACAAGATGCAATGCCTGCGTTAAAGCCTGTCCGGTTAACGCGATATCAGTTGCATTAAATACAGTCTGCGCAAAGTGCATTAAGTACTGCATTGTTTTACCGGTTCCATGTCAGCCTGAATATATATCATTTGATTATAACAGATGCACATCGTGCGGATTGTGTATTCAGTCGTGCCAGCAGGATGCGGTTTCATGGGCAGACATAGCTGAAGCGGAGACCGGGAGGCAGATGCATATCTAGCTGATTTTTTTGTTGTTATTCAGGGTCATTACCTGAATAATGAATTATGTGTTATCCTCCGGCATAAAAGTTTCCGGGGGAAAAATTTTTTGAATAAAGGGAACAGCTGATTCATATGAAACGAAACCTGACTTTTATGCTAGTGCTGTGTATAATATTGTCAGCTTCATTTTTGCATTCACACCCGCACGTTAAGATAACCTCGACAATAACCTTCGATTTTAATGGAACAACATGTGAAGGATGCCGTGTCCAGTGGATGTTTGATGACTATTTCAGCGCGTCTATGATAAATGACTTTGATAAAAACAGGGATGGAGTCTTTGACGAAAAGGAACTTAACAATCTTTATAACGGCGGGTTTATTAATCTTAAAAATTACGGGTTCTTTGTTTTTCTAAGAAAGAACAGTGTAAGGACCAATCCGGAGAAAGTTTCTGAGTTCAGGGCCTGGCAGAAAGAAAGAAAACTCTTTTACAGCTTTTATATAACTTTTTATAATAAAACATATTCAGATGATTTTTACCTGGCTGTTTTTGACAGGTCATTTTACTGCGCCGCTTTCTATGGCGCCCCTGCGGTAATCATTAACCAGAAACAGGGTGTGAGCCCGGTATATGAAATAACCAGTAACAAAAAATATCCCGTATTTTATAACCCGGCAGGCGCGGCGGATGACATGACTGTGTATAAAAAATGGAAGCCGGGGCTTGAGACCGCATACCCCGACGAGATTCATGTTTATTTCAGGAACTGATGAGCATGAAGTCAAAATTTATCTGTTATGCGCTTATTGCTCTTACCCTGATTTTCTGTTTCATCCCGGGCACGGGAATTTTCGCCAATCCCTTTCTGAGCGATAATAAAAAAACGACTTACGCGCCCCCTCCTGTTTACGGCGGCGGGATCGATTATTTTATCAGGATGCAGTTCGAGTACCGTGAAAAAGTTGCGCAATACCTGCGGAGAATCAAAGATGCTGAACCCGGCGGTGTATTCCTCATGTTTATTACGGTTTCATTTTTGTACGGTCTCTTCCATGCGGCGGGTCCTGGACACAGGAAGACAGTTGTTTTTTCACTGTTTATCTCACGGCACGCAAAATGGTATGAACCTGCTTCTGCCGGCTTCCTCTCGTCATCGGTACACGCGGGGACAAGTATCGCCGTGATCCTGATACTGTTTTTAATTCAGGAGACTGTTGTTTCGTTATCGGATTCGGAAAATGTCTATGCGGTGATGGAGGGAATTACGTTTATAGCACTGGCACTTATTTCTGTTTTCCTTATTATAAATGTTATCGTGAAGCTGAACAAATCCGGGGCTTCATCCGCTGAAAAAAAAGACGGACTTTATTCAGTTGTTATTATTTCAAGTCTTGTACCATGCCCGGGGGCGACAATGCTCATGCTGCTTTCTCTTTACGCGGGGCTGCTATGGTCCGGCATAGCCGGTGTCCTGGCAATGTCAATGGGGATGGGAGTTGTGATATCACTAGCCGGTTACCTGGCATACACCGGAAGGATAGGATTTTTCTTCAGGCTGAAAGAGAAAGAACATGCAATGATTAAATTATCAGCGGTGCTTGAGATCGTATCATTCGTTATAATCCTGATATTTTCTTTGCTCATGTCATGGCCATTTATCAAATCAGTTATATCGCCGGTTGCGCTGTAATAAGCCGACCTGAACGGAATCATTTGTAAATAATAAAAACCGGAGTTAAAAATGTCATTATATGAAATAGATGGTAAAAAACCTGTAATAGATTCTTCGTCATGGGTTGCTCCTTCAGCAGACCTCATAGGCAATGTAATAATCGGCAAAAACTGTTACGTTGGGTGGGGAGCGGTGCTCAGGGGTGATTACGGCACCATTGTTGTCGGAGACGGTTCTGCAATTGAAGAGAATGTTACAATTCATGCCCGGCCCGGTGATTACACCCGCATAGGACGTGATGTAACAATCGGGCACAATGCGATGATCCACAACGCGACAATATGTGATTATGCGGTAATCGGCATGAACTCAACTATTACTGATTTTACAACAATCGGGGAATGGGCCATCATAGGTGAGCATTCACTGATCAAGCGGAACATGTCTGTTCCCGCGGGAAAAATATTCGCAGGCGTACCCGCAGCCGAGAAAGGGGATGTGCTGGAGAAACACAAGGTTGAATGGAATGCAGCGAAAAAAATCTACCAGAACCTGGCCATGAGGTACAGGGAGAGTATGGTTAAACTGGATTAATGTTTCATCGTGTTTTGCCGGGATATTCAGATTCTAAATCAGGACAAACTGGAGATTATCAAATGAAAATCGGATACTATTCATTAGACGAGTATGAAAAGCTTGTAAAATCATTTCACGGCTCCCTTGCGCCGGGGCTGCTGATTGGCGGCTTTATGGTTGACCTTGCGCAAAAGAACCTTCCTCAGGGGGAATTTTTTGATACGATCTGCGAGACATCATCGTGCCTGCCCGATGCGGTTCAGCTCCTCACCCCATGTTCAACAGGTAACGGGTGGATGAAGGTCATTGACTTCGGAAGGTTCGCGATATCCTTTTATGAAAAGAAAACAGGGGAGGGTATAAGGGTCTTTCTTGATCTTGATAAGTTGAAAAATTGTTCCGAGGTTTACAGCTGGTTCATGAAACTTAAGCCGAAGAGAGAACAGGATTCTAACCTGCTGATGAACCAGATAAAGGAGGCAGGTGCAGAGATACTGAGTATCCGGAAGATCCGGATTGATCCCGCGCTCTTTGAAAAGAAAAAAGGCGGAGCCTCGGCGGTATGCCCTGTATGCAAAGAGGCATACCCGGCAGGACACGGCGATAAATGCAGGAACTGCGCAGGTGAGTCCCCTTATCTTGAAGTAGCGGAAATGTAGCACAGGGTCCATCTTAAAGCCGGTATATTTAGAATTGGTCAGCCAGGATAAAGCAGGGGCATGAATCATAGAGACAAAAAGTCCGGGAGTGTAAAATAAAGAATAGTATTGCAGGTGATAAAAAAATACAGGCCTGAACAGGCAGAATTAAAAAACTCCAACTGAAAATTTTTTGCAATAATTTACCCGCCATTTACGTCCTGGATATTAAGCGGCCTGAATCCGGCTGCTTAAGGAGGCTTAATGAAGAATAAACATCTCTTTCCATGGTGGGCAGGTTACATGCTGATCAGCCCGCTGCGGAGACTTTCTATTGATCCGGAATTGTTTCTGCGGCAATATATAGAAGAGGGCATGACAGTAATCGACGCAGGATGTGCCATGGGATTTTTCAGTATCCCCGCGGGGCATATAGTGGGGAAAAATGGCAAAGTGCTGTGCGTTGACCTTCAGGAACGCATGCTCAGGGTGCTCGGTAAAAGGGCTGTTAAGCATGGAGTGGATCAACAGGTCATAACAAGAAAGTGCAGCGAAGACTGGCTGATGATCGATGATTTTTCCGGTAAAGCTGATGCGGCAATCGCTTTCGGTGTTGTGCACGAAGTCCCGGACGAAAAGGCTTTTCTTGGTGAACTGTCACGCGCGTTAAAGCCGGGAGGAATGCTTATTATGGGGGAACCGAAGAATCCTGTCCCTGAAAATGTATTCAGACAGAATATTATAAAGGCCGAGGCTTCAGGGTTCCGGGTAATGTCGGTTGAAGAGAAGCCTTCATTCAGGATTGCGCTGTTGAGTAAAAAATAATTCTGTTCAGGTCAAACAAGGTGTCGGTAAACAGTGATAAAATAAGCGGGTTTTTCGTGGGTGAATACCGCAGGATGGTGGGATACGTCAGGCGCATAATAGAAGACGCATCCGACCGGGACAGTGAGGATATCGTGCAGGATGTGATGGCCGGATTTTTTGAGGCTGCGGACATAACCCGGCCAGTTGAGAACCTTTCGGCCTATATATACAGGTCGCTCAGGAACAGGGTGATCGATATAATGAGAAGCCGTCGTGAACACCTTTCACTTGATGCGTCCGATCCAAAAACCGGGCTTTCACTGTCAGAGTGCCTTGAGGATATCAGGTATAACACTGAGGATGCGGTACTAATGGAGATCATGCGTGATACTTTAGAAGACTCTGTCCTGAACCTTCCCGATGAAATGAAAGAGGTCTTTATCATGACCGAATTTGAAGGAAGGAGCTACAGTGAAATTTCGAAGATGACGGGAATCCCCCCGGGAACACTTCTTTCGAGAAAATCAAGGGCCATCGACCGCATAAGGGCTGATTTGCATCTATACAGAAATTTTATGGAGAAATAGTATGAAAGAAAAAACTTCGATAATTAAAAAAGGATTCAGGCTTGCAGGCCTTGCTCTGTTCGGAATAACAGCCGCGGGCTTTTTCGCATTGCTATTCGCGATTATAGTAAAGGAGCTCTGGAACTGGCTCATGCCCGGACTTTTCGGATTGCCGGTGATCACCTTTCTGCAGGCATTCGGGATTATTCTCCTTTCAAGACTGCTTGTGGGGGGATGGCACAGGGGCGTCCATGACAGGCATAATCATTCAGATGGCCATGATCATTTCCACAGGTTATTTAATTCACGTGCTTGTGCAATACCTGAAGACATAAGTAAGGACAGGAAATCTTTTGTCAGGTTCTGGGAGGAGCAGGGAAGGAGCAGTTACGAGGAGTACAGGAAAAAGAGAGAGGAGACTCTTAACAATGAATGATGATATAACTGCAATAAGGGATGAATTGAGGAAAAACCTGAACGTTTATACGCTCAGGGCGTTTTCCCTTATCCGGGATATTGATAATCCTGCTATCCTGGATGTTGGCTGCGGCACAGGGGTCCCCTCGCTTGCCCTGGTCGAACGGTGTAATGGAACTATCTTTGCCGTTGATTCAGACATCGATTCTGTAAATCGTTTCAGGGAGAAGGTCAGGATTCTCGGCCTTGAAGAAAGAATACGGGTGGCGCATGGTTCTGTATTTGATCACTCTCTCATTAATCGAAAGTTTGATATTGTGCTTGCAGAGGGGCTTCTGAATGTTGTGGGTTTTGAAGCAGGACTGGCTGAACTGCGGCATTATGCAAGGTCCGGTGGATTTATAATAATACACGATGAATTGAAAGATGATCCGGGCAAGAGGCTGATTTTTAATGAGCAGAATCTTGTATTGCTGGGATCGTTTACACTGGATGAAAATATCTGGTGGAACGAATATTTCGCATGCCTTGAGAAAAGGATTCATGCCTTAGAGGATAAAAGTCAGTTTAAAAAGGATCTGGAAGAGATTGAAGCCTGCAGGCGTGACCCGGAGAGCTGCAGATCCGTATATTATATCCTGCGGAGTGATAATTGATATGATTCCCGGACCGTAATGGTCATATTTTAAATAAAATTCTCATAATGTTTTACAAGTCAGTTTTGCCGGCATCTTCGGGGGATTTTATTTTTTTATTGACATGCGGACTGTTGTGAATTATTTTGGTAATGAAAACCATTTTCATTTGGAGGCGCTTTTTGCACGGTAAAGGTCCATGGTGGCAGGAAAAGTTTAACCAGAACTGCGTAAGGGTTACTGCAGCGCGTGAGGTTGTAATAAATATCCTTCATGATACTCCTGATCATCTCAGCGCGTCGGATATCTATATGAAGGCCCATGCTATAAGCCCTGAGATAGGGCTGACAACCATTTACCGCACGCTTGAGCTGCTTGAACAGATGAGGATAGTGCAGAAATTCGATTTCGGTGATGGCCACGCCAGGTTCGAGCTTCTTAACAATCCCGGAGGAAAGGGGCACCATCATCATCTAATCTGCGTAAAATGTAAAACAATCATAGATTACAAGGATTTCATCGATGAAGAGGTGAACTGTCTGGGGAAAACACAGGACTTCCTATCGCAGAAGTACAATTTTCATATAAATGATCATCTGGTCAGTTTTTACGGATATTGTGCAAACTGCAGAGGGAAAAGCTGAAATTTTTTTCACCTGTTAATGAAAATGGTTTTCATTACTATTATTTAAGGAGGCAGATCATGCCGGGATTAGATAGAACAGGTCCAATGGGACAGGGTTCCATGACAGGGAGAGGCGCGGGTTACTGCGGAGGTGACCGGGTGTCCGGTTACCCTGGTGCGGGTCGCGGCAGGGGATTTTCCGGAACCTCAAACTGGAATTGCAGAGGTGGCCGGGGCTGGAGAAATCGTTTTTTTGCCACAGGAGTTCCTTCTAATAGAAGAGGGTTTCAGGGCATGTCATTCGGCGGGCCTTATGAATACTCTGCTGATTCTGAACTGCAGATGTTGAAGGAGCAGGCTGATTTGATCAATGAAAGGATAAAGACGCTTGAATCGGCAGCTGCGGGTAAAAGTGAAAATATTTAGTTGAAGGGGCTCTGACCCCAGCTGAAACCGGCGGCGGCTCAATATGAATTGCCGCCGGTTCTTTGTGTGAGGTATATATGGCAGTAATCATTGACGTGGATAAATGCAGCGGATGCGGCAGATGTGCCGCAGAATGCCCCGCATCAGCAATAAGCATGGATACGGTTTCACAAAAAGCGGTAATTGACTCAGGTTTATGCGTGCAGTGCGGGGCCTGCATTTCTGTCTGCAGGACAGGAGCTATTTCTGAAACTGAGTCAACGTCCCGCAATACGGGTATCTGTTCAGGAAATCCGGGCGGGCGCAGGGGAACAGGCGGCGGTCGGGGTGCATCCATGGCCGGTCAGCAATGTGGAGGTTCAGGACGCGGCAGCGGTTCCAGCCGCGGAGGCGGTTGCGGATCAGGCGGCGGGACAGGGGGAAATACTGCCGGTGAGTGTTATTGTCCGTTATGCGGCAGGGTTTTTCCTCACAAAGCCGGGATACCCTGTTCGGGCAGTGTCTGCTCCGTTTGCGGAGTGTCACTTGTCAGGAAATAACTATAAGGTTTTTGAGCAGATATAATGTGCGGAAGGTATTTTCGCAGGAATCTATTCATCAGGAATAATAAAAATGAACGCAAAAATTGAAGCGGTTAATTTTACAGAAGAAGAGGTTGAAGCCAATTACAGCAGCTACCTTAAAAGAATGGCGAATTACAAAAAACACGGTCTTAATCAGACGCTGCTCAGGGAAAGCATTGTTCGCCGGATTGATAATGACAGTACTACAATCCTTGAAATAGGTACAGGCAAGGGATATCTAACATCCATGCTGGGGCATAAATATGGCAGAATTGTTTCTGTTGATAACAGTGCTATCGATCTCCGCATCGCGGCGCTCAATGCCGCACATAGCCGCTGTCTGGATAAAATTGAATTTGTAACAGCTGACGCTGGCAGCCTTGGATATCCGGACAGGAATTTCGATACAGTGGTTTCCGCGTTTACGTTTCATCACCTTGACCTTCCGTTCAAGGTTATACGTGAAATGGCCAGGCTTGCGCGCGGGCAGGTAATTATTTCGGATTTTACAGACAGGGGTTTCCATGTGGTTGACCAGGTGCACAGGCAGGAGGGTAACAGTCATGAAAGGAAAGCGGTGGATTTTGATATCGTGGGAATATATCTTAAAGAGTTCGATTTTGATGTAAGAGTGATTGAAGACGAATGGCAGATAATCTATTCAGCCAGGCGGAGGCAGTAGAGGTTTTATGAAAACTGGCATTATTGATTATTATACACTGCTGAACGTGGCCAGGAATGCTACTGCGGAAGATATTAAAAGGGCGTTCAGGTCTATGGCTCTGAAATTTCACCCGGATAAAAATCCGGGAGATGACGCGGCCGAAGAAAAATTCAAGGAGATCAGCAGGGCGTACGAAGTACTTGGCGATTCTGACAAACGGATGTTATATGACAGAGCCGGTCATACGGCTTTTGATTCTTTGTATGGAAACGGGAAAATGCAGGGCGGAGCGGGCTGCGGAGGCGGGAGAGGGCGCGGCTGCGGCCGGCGTGGCGGCGGTGGAATGTGGCGCCACATGATGCAGAATATGGCGATCCATGAAATTCCCGTTACACCTGAAGAGGCAATAAGAGGTGTTGAAGTATTCATCAGGCCGGAAAATGCTGCCGATGAATCCGCTTTTGAAGTAAGACTGCCGGGTAACCTGCATAATGGAGATATTATCAGGTGCATTAACAGTGCAGATGGTGATGAAATTTTTATCAGGATAGTGGTCAATGGTGAGCGATAGCTGCGCTCGGGAAATTGTTGAATACCTGGTGCATGAAGATGAAATTTTTATAAAACAATACAATGGAACTTATTTTTACATGCGGAGATTTAAAAGGAATGGAGAATAAAATTCAGGAAAAAAAGAGAATAATAGTTATAGGCGGTTCAGCCGCGGGTCCTAAAGCCGCGGCTAGGGCGCGAAGAATGGATGAGAACGCCGAGATCACGATTATACAGAAGGCGCCGGATCTTTCAATGGCATCGTGCGGATACCCGTATTATGTGGGAGGGGTTTTCGACGATCGCAATATGCTCCTATGTACACCAACAGGTGTTGTGCGTGACCCGAAATTCTACCTGAACGCAAAAGGAATTGTGGCCAGAACAGAGACAGAGGCGGTTAAAATAGACAGGAAGGCCAAAACTGTTGACGTCAGGAATCTTATCTCAAACAGTGAAGAAACTCTCCCTTACGATAAACTTATTATAACCGTGGGATCAGTACCGAGGAAGATACCTGTACCCGGAGCTGACCTTCAGGGAATTACGACACTGCAGTCGATGCAGGATGCTGACTACCTGAGAAAAATCAGGGATGACAAAACAATCACCAAAGCCGTGGTTATTGGCGGGGGCCTTATTGGTATTGAGACATGCGAGGCTCTCCAGCTTGCAGGGATTGAGATTACTGTTGTGGAGATGCTTCCGCAAATCCTGACCTTTCTTGACTGGGAGCTGGCCAAACTTGTTGAAAACCATGTAAAAAGCAAGAAGGCTAACGTAATTACAGAGAACGGTGTTGCAGAATTTCTGGGTGAAAACGGGAAACTCACAGGCGTAAAACTGCAGAATGGTACAGAGCTTCCGTGCGAGCTGGCAGTTGTAGCAATCGGTGTAAATCCCAATACTGCGCTTGCAAAAGACGCGGGACTTATGATCGGCGCAGCAGGCGGCATTGTGGTTAATGAATATATGCAGACATCCGATCCTGACATCTACGCAGCAGGTGACTGTGTGGAGTCGCTTAACATGATTACTGGAAAAAAAGTGCATGCACCTTATGGAGACCTTGCCAATCTACAGGGGCGTGTGGCGGGTGAAAACGCCATGACCGGAAACAGCGCGAAATTTCAGGGAACGATCCAAACCGGCATATGTAAGGTTTTCGATTTTGCTGCTGGTTCAACGGGACTGTCAGAGAAGGCCGCCAGGGCTGCAGGCTGTAAAGACATAGAAACAGTTATTAATGCAAGCCCTGACAAGCCCGGTTTTATGACAGGGCTCCTTCTTGTGACGAAGATTGTTGTTGAGAAAAAAACCGGTAAAATACTTGGTGTGCAGTGCGTTGGCCCGGGTGACGTAAGTAAGCAGCTGGCGATCTGGGCAATGGCTATCAGGGGAAACCTTACCATTGATGACATGATTAATGCGGACCTGCCCTATGCGCCGCCTTTCTCCCTTGCCATAGATCATTCAATAGCCGGAGCGCATATAATGCAGAACAAGCTCAAGGGGAGGATGAAGGGTATATCGTGCGCCGGGGTAAAGAAGAAGGTCGATTCCGGCGATAAGCCGTTTATTCTTGACAATCGCGGTCCGGATGAATTTGAACAGATGAGGCTTGGTATAGGCGAACACCTGATACCGCTTGGAGCGCTGAGAAGCCGGCTTAACGAACTTCCCGTGGATAAAAATGCAGAGATCATCTGTTACTGCAAGATTTCGCTTCGTGGATACGAGGCAGCAAGGATTCTCGAAGGCAGGGGATGGAAAAACGTTAAGGTCATGGAAGGCGGAGTAATGGCCTGGCCGTTTACAAGGGAGAAATAGAATCCTATGAACACGGAAAGTAACCTCATGGTGGATTATCATATTTACCATGAGTGCAGAACAAAAACAGAAGACGGGATTGAAAGTGACACGGATGATAAAATTTTTTTTATCAGGAAACTGATTTCGACAGGAGTACTTCGTTTCGCAGGATGGTGGTCTGTCTTCGCTGGTCTTCTTGCATTTAACAGTGTATGCCCGGTCTGCGGCAACACTGCATGCCCCGTTGGTTTAGGCACTACAGGTATTATCGCAGCTTTTTTTGCGAGTCTGAGGCAGTGGGGCGGATCGCTTTTCGGGGCTTTGAGCGATCGCATCCGAAGTTTCAGAGGCAGAAGGCAATGATTATAGACGATATTAGGTATATATTTAACTGTGGAGAATAAAAATGAATAAAATATTTAACGCTTCGGATATAAAAAAAGGTTTTCATCCTGAAGGTTACCGTATAGATAAAACGGCGTCACCGATAGACTATTATACTAAATGGGAGATCACGCCTGAAGGTAAATGGATAAATTCTAAGCCGACATGCTTTGATTCAATGCCGCAGGATGGGTGGTTTAAAACTGATTCATTTAGCGCTAATTAATCTGTTGTATGCAGGAAACTGTTAGTTTAACAATTACAGGATATGGATTATTTTAAAGAGGAGTTTATTGTCCGGGAATAGTTATACAATGAAAAAATTCTGTAGTAAGTGCGGCAAATCAAATAACGGGATGGTAACAGTTGATGGCAAAAAAATATGTATACAATGTATGTATGGCACTGTTGAGCCAATAACCGTATATCCAATTGGTTTTGTAGTTAATGAGCAGGAACGAGCGGTCCGGGGATTTGGACTTAAACAATCAGATAAAATATCAGGGATAGAACTCCTTGAATCTCAAATACCTTTTATGTATAAGCTTGAAGATGAAAAAATGCTTACTATCATTTATTATCTTCACAAAGCAGGGCCTGTTAAATCTGTATTTAATCGTGGCATTGACGGTAAAAAAACCGGTGTTTTCGCATCACGGACTCCGAACCGACTTTCAGGGCTGGCTATTCAGGACGTAAAACTTATTAAAATTGAGGGGACAAGGCTCTATGTGGAAGGGCTTGATGCTATTAATGGCAGCCCCGTTCTTGATATTAAAATGTACAGGTAATCAAATTAATGCAAAATTCCGGATTTATATTTTTATTATATGGATATATTTTTTAAACAATTGCATTGTTAAAAAGAAAACGATATTTACAACCGCCAGGGGCGGAGGGGAATAAATATTATAAACTTTTAAAGGAGATGTTATGGCGGTCTTACCAGAAGAAGTAATTAAAGCATGGGACGAAAAATCAGGTCCGGTTATTCTTACGACTGTTGATAAATCAGGAAAACCTAATTCTATTTATGCAACATGCATAAGCAGGTTTGATGAAAGCACACTGGTCGTGGCTGACAACTATTTTGATAAAACCAGGAAAAACATTCTGGAGGGGAGTAAGGCGGCTATCCTTTTCATTACAAAGACCGGCACATCCTACCAGGTAAAGGGTTCTATTCAGTTATTTACAAGTGGTAAAATTTTTAACGATATGAAAAAATGGAATCCGGTAAAACACCCCGGGCATGCCGCTGCTGCACTTACAGTAGAAGAGGTTTTTTCAGGGTCAAAACGGATTGAATAAAAAATGATTGTCTGCTGATTATTTATTAACCAGTTTTTGGAGAAAAATATGACACATGAAGACGCGGGAAATTATGCTGCAAAAAGAAAGGGTGCACAATTGAATGAATCGATTGCCGTAAATATAAAGGAAAGAGTTTCTGAAAATAAAATTTCCTGCGCGGAGGCTCACTCAATAGCGGTGAAACTTACAGTGGATCCGGTTGACGTGGGAGCCGCTATTGATTTGCTTGAAATACGGATAAGTAAATGTCAGATGGGACTGTTCGGATACGGAACAAAGAAGAATATCCTGAAATTGTCAGGTCCTGTAGACCCGGAGATACAGGCTGCAATCCGGTCATCACTTGTCAATGACCGGATTACCTGCTCAGCAGCGTGGACGATCGCAAAAAAGTTCAGGGTATCGAAATCAATGGTATCGGCAGTATGCGATACCATGAAGGTTAAAATATCTGCGTGCCAGTTAGGAGCATTCAGGTGATTTGAGGGAAGTTTAGAAATTAATTAAATAATGGTTTTACAAGAGAAGATGCTTGTGCTGCTGTTTCGGATTATACACGGATGTATACCGGATGGACTGCATTGCCGCTTAAAACTAATTTTTTCAAATAAATACAGGAGTTTTTTATGAGTGATTATATGAAAACAGTTCCGGATTCAAAGGGATATTTCGGAGAATATGGCGGCTCATTCATACCGCCGCAGCTGCAGGCTGAAATGGACAAAATAACGGATGCCTATTATTCTATAAGCAAATCACATGATTTTATTTCAGAACTCAGAAGTATCCGCAAGCACTTCCAGGGACGGCCGACTCCCACATATTTCTGCAGAAATCTTTCAAATAAAATGGGTGGAAGGATTTATATGAAACGGGAGGATCTTAACCATACCGGGGCACATAAACTTAACCACTGCATGGGGGAAGTACTCCTGGCAAAACATCTGGGGAAAAAGAAGGTAATAGCCGAAACAGGTGCAGGACAGCATGGGGTCGCACTTGCAACAGCCGCTGCTTATTTCGGGCTTGAATGTGAAATATACATGGGTGAAGTTGATATAGTTAAAGAGCATCCGAATGTTGTACGCATGAAATTACTCGGCGCAACGCTTGTTCCCGTCTCGCATGGGCTTAAGACACTCAAGGAGGCCGTGGATTCCGCTTTTGAAGCATATCTTAAAGATCCGGAAAATTCCATATACTGCATCGGTTCAGTCGTAGGCCCCCATCCATTTCCGATGATGGTTCGCGATTTCCAGCATGTTGTCGGGGTTGAAGCCCGTGAGCAGTTCCTGGAAATGACCGGTGAACTCCCTGATACAATTACCGCATGTGTCGGCGGCGGTTCAAATGCAATGGGTCTTTTTTCGGCTTTCATCAACGATGAAAGCGTACGGATTGTCGGTGTTGAACCATCCGGGCGTTCCCTTAAAATCGGCGACCACGCAGCGAGCCTTTCGTACGGTAAACCGGGTGTTCTGCACGGTTTCCGCAGTTATCTTTTACAGGATGAGAAGGGTGAACCTTCACCCGTTTACTCGATTGCTAGCGGACTTGACTACCCCGGATCAGGGCCTGAACACTGTATGCTGAAAGATGATCACCGGGTTGAATACACTACTGCAACTGACGATGAATGCCTTGATGCTTTTTATACCCTTTCAAAGGTGGAAGGGATTATTCCTGCACTTGAAAGCGCTCATGCTGTTGCATATGCGATGAAGTACGCAAAAGAAAATAGCAGGAAGTCGATTCTTGTTAACCTTTCCGGCCGCGGAGATAAAGACATAGATTTTGTCGTTGATAACTACGGCTACAGGTAGGCACTGTTACGATTAAAAGGTTTAAGCAGGATACTTTGAAATTGATCTTCGGTTTATATTTCATGTATGTAGTTGTAAAATTTATTACAAATTATTTTGGAACTCATATCTGGTAAAATAATAATACCGATTATTACAGGTTTATACAGTTCGATAAGATTATAGTAAAATAATTAAACTGTTTCCAGTCCGGTTAAACTAATGCCTGGTGTTAATCTCCCGGTTATATTATTAAATTTTAATGCATGAGGATATTTATGGTTCACCATCTTGTTTACTACGGAAATACAACCCTTTCTTCTGTTGCAGAGAGGGTTGATAATATTGATGGAGCTGTTATATCATTAATCAGCGGGATGTCTGACACAATGTCCAGGGAGAAGGGACTGGGACTGGCCGCGCCGCAGGTTGACGTTGGTAAACGTATTATTATTGTTGATCCAGGCGATAATAAAAACAGCAGGTTTGTGCTGATCAATCCTGTGATAAAGGAGTTTTCGCAAAAGGTTGAACCTTATGAAGAGGGGTGTCTCTCTGTGCCTGGAATATATACGGATATTACCAGACCGTCTGAAGTTTTAGTTAAGGGGATCACTCCCGAGGGGGAGGAAACTGAATTTGAAGCCTCAGGCCTAACAGCCAGGATTATTCAGCATGAGATTGATCACCTTGACGGAATACTTTTTATAGACAGGGTGGAAAAATTTATAAGGGACGAGTTCAGGGCCGAGCTGAAAAAGATCAAAAAACTGAACAGGTAATAACTGCTTCGTGGAGCCCGTTCAAATTGAGCATGTTTTATTGACAGCATGGGCATTAAATTAAATGAGGTATATGAATTATGATAAAGGTCGGAATAATAAGATGCCAGCAGACAGAGGATATCTGTCCCGGTACTACTGATTTCAAATTTTCTTCCCAGGGCAAGGGGGCCTTTGAAGAGACGGGGCCGGTTGAAATAATCGGGTTTGTTTCATGCGGGGGTTGCCCGGGTAAAAGGGCAGTGTCCAGGGCTGGCGTGCTTGTAGACAGGGGCGCCCAGGCAATTGTTTTTGCTTCGTGCATAAGCAGGGGGAACCCCATAGGTTTTTTATGTCCGCATTATGAAGCAATGAAAAATGCAGTCATAAAGAAGGTTGGTGATGGTGTTAAAATTATCGAATGGACCCATTGAAATATATTAAAGGCTTTATGCCGGGTATGTTATTCAGTAAAATCAGCTAAACCCTCCACTGCAGCCCTGCCAGGTAATCACAGCGCCGGTGGTGCGGGTCGCTGCAGCCGGACTTGATCCACTGGCAGTGAATGCGGGTGCTTTTCATTATACCGGAAATCTTTTCCCATATATCTTTATTCGTGACAGGTGTACCCATTGCGGTTATAAACCCGTTAAGGCTCCAGACTTCAAGCCTGTGGGTGATGCCTCGTATAACATACTGGCTGTCAGTAAGAAGCAGGATCGCATTTGTTCCGCTCCCGGGAATCAATGCAAGTGCTTTCTCAAGTCCCATGCAGGCAGCGGTAAGCTCCATTCTGTTACCTGTGGTATGCTCCTCCATACCTGAAAGCTCCAGCACATTGCCGCCGGGTCTTATTATTACCGATGCCCAGCCCCCGTTGCTGTTAATGCTGCAGCTGCCGTCGCTGTATACTCTGAGCGCGTCTTCGGGAATGACCATTTCGTATTTTTCGGCAGGGAATGTGAATGGTATACTTACTCCCGGTCTGTTTCCTGATTTTAGTGCGGTACAGAGGATGCTCCGCAGCCATTTATAGTTGCTGTTCAGGTATTCGCTGTATTCCCACAGCGGTTCAACGAAGTTTATCCTGCAGCCTTCATGCTGGAATACAATTATCTGGCAGGATTCCGGATTGTCTGAGGTTTCTGCTGTTATTCTGTAAATTGATGCGCAGGGGAGTTCCCTGATGAATTCAAGATACAGCAGCTGCGGGGAAGTGAGGGTCATATGAAGCTTCAGCCCCGGATGCTTTTTTCAGGATGCAGGTTGTTATGCGATGTTGTGTTTCTTAGCCTGGTTAATTTGCTGATAATCAGTTTTGCAGCGGCAGCCAGCAGAAAAACCGCACCCGCAAAAACAACTACTGTCGCGCCTGCAGGCAGGTCAAGCGACCAGCTTGCGCATATTCCGGAAACGGTGAAGAATGCTGAAAAACCGAATCCAAGCCACATCATTGACGCCAGATTGCGGGCGATATAACCTGCCGTACCTGCGGGAAGTGTCAGCATGGCAATAACCATTACAATTCCGACAAAAGTCTGGAGAAGAACAACTGCAACCGCAGTGACAGCGAGTATAACCAGGAAAATAACATCGGTGTTCACCCCTCTTGACCTGGCGAATTCCCTGTCGAACGCTGATGCTTCAATCTGCGGGTAAAAACGCCAGGCGAAAAAAACGGCGGCAGCATCGAGTACTGCAAGGAGAACAAGGTCGCGGTCAGTGATCAGCAGTATGTTGCCGAAGAGGTAGCTCATGGGATCGGTATACCCGGGCGTCTTTGCCATGAAGAGCACGCCTATACTCATACCCACGGCCCAGATTGCATTAATCACTGTATCCTCCCTCTGCTTTGACCTGAGCGAAATAATGCCTATTATAAGGGCTGCAATGACTGCGAAAATCATGGCGCCAATAACCGGGGTGATCCAGGGTATAATCCCGGTGACGGAGAAAAAAAGCGCCATGCCGATACCGCCAAGTACCGCGTGTGATATGGCGCCAGCCAGGCCTGAGATCCTCTGCACTGTTACAATGGCCCCAAGCAGGCCGAACAGGATCGAGGATAGCAGGCCCGCTATCATTGCGTTGCGTATAAAAGAGACTGATGGATCAAACAGTGCGTCAATAAAAGCGTTCATTTCTTTTTAACCTCCTGGCAGCAGGATGCGTCAGTGAGTTTTTCATTATGCCTTACCCTGGCTGCCTTTCCGCCGTAAAGTGTATAAGGGGTATCGGAGGAAGGTTCAGTCCGGTGCAGCACCACTGTTCTTGCACACCCTGCGGCTGTCTGTTCACCGACGCAGAGCACCATGTCAGTGAGTGATGATACGAATGCCGGGTCATGCGTAACAATGATAACAGTGGTGTTCCCTTTAAGCGTCTCCAGTGTTTTGTATAAACGGTCTTCGCTCTCCATGTCCATGTTGGCATAAGGTTCGTCGAGAATCAGGAGCAGCGGTGATGATGCAAGGGCGCGCGCGACCATTACCCTGCGGCGTTCACCCCCGGAAAGTGCCGAATACGAACGCCCTGCAAGATCTGAAATACCGGAGAGGTTCATGGCCTCCAGGACCGATTTTTCATCATCCCGGGAGAACCTCCTTGAGAGTGATTTAAGCCTCCCCATGCGTACAACCTCACGTACTGTAATGGGGAAGGCTGAATCATAGTCCGCGTGCTGCGGAACGTAACCAATATGGTCACGGCTGCCTGAAGGGATTCCCTCAAAGAGCGTAATCCTTCCGGAGTCAGGTTTCTCCAGATTAAGGAGCAGCTTTAAGATGGTTGTTTTACCTGAACCGTTGGGGCCGACAAGGGCAATGAAATCTCCATGATGTATATGGAAATTTACATCCGTTAAAACCTGCATCGGTCCATAGGAAAAGGAGACATCTTTGAAACGGACTGCAACCGGGCGTTTTATTTTATTATCTGCAATCATTTATTTCCCGTTGTTTTTTTCTTTAAGGAGTTTTCAATAGCTGTTCCCATTTTTTTTATATTACCCGGCCAGTCACTCGAGAGAGGGTCAAGAGTTACAACCTCAGCGCCCGCAGAATCTGCGATGGTTTTAGCCGCATTAACCGGGAACTGGGCCTGTACAAAAATAGCCACGGGCTTCTCTTTTTTAGCCATGGTTATCAGGTTTGTAAGATTTTTCGCTGAAGGTTCTTTTCCCCCTGTCTCTACCGCCTCCTGTTCTATCCCGAATTCATCAAGAAAATACCCGAACGCGGGATGAAAAACAAACACTTTTTTCCCCGCATAAGGCGCGAGGTTTTTTTTCAGGTCAGCGAACATGGTGTCTATTTCATTTGCAAAATCCATATAATTTTTTTCGTACAGGGGTTTTCCATCAGGATCAATCTGCACAAGAAAATCACGGATATGACCTGCCATGATTTTTACCGGTTCTTTTCCAAGCCATATATGTTTATCAATACCATCTTCATGATCATGGTCTTTGTCCGCATGTTCATGACCCTCTTCATGATGGTGACCTTCAAGATGCCTGAACTTAACCCCTTTTGTCCCATCAATGAGCCTGATCAGCGGGTAGGCGGCCGCGACTTTTTCTTTAAGTGAAATTTCGAAATCAACGCCTGATAAAATCCATCCCTTTGCTCCGGCAAGTGAAGTCATCTGTCCGGGCGTAGGTTCATATGAATGGGGATTCTGACCTTCTCCGGCCAGGACGAGTACTGTTACCCTGTCTCCTGCTATTCTTTCAAGGAAATACTTCTGCGGCAGGATGCTTACAGCGACTACCGGTTTGCTGTCTGTTTGCCCGGGATCTCCCTTTCCGCAGAATGATATAACTGCTGAAAGCACAGCAACTGCAAAGACTGTCATGATTTTTTTCATTACGATTCTCCTGTTAAAAATTTGCCAGCTGTCAATCAGCAGCACATGAGGAACATATACCGCTGAACTGCAGTATCGTCTCCTGAATTTTAAATTTCTTCCCCGGGCTGAGTTTACCCCGGGAAGAAATTTTCATCTCTTTAAGGCAGTATATATTTTTGCATGAGTTGCAGTAAAAGTGCGGGTGTACAGGGTTATGGACACAGGCCAGTTCAAAATACTGACGGTCATCTTTGTTGATTACTTCGCGGAGCAGGTTCTCTTCGCAGAAATACTGGAGGTTGCGGTAGACAGTTGCCAGATCCGTCTCTCCGCCAAGATCATGATATATGTCATGGGCCGAGAAAACCGATTCTTTCATTATTGCAATATCAAGTATTGCAATACGCTGCCTGGTAACCTTGAGTCCCTTTTCATCGAGCAGTGCCCTCGATTTGCATTTGTCCATAACTCTCCTCTATTGTACAGGGTATATATAAGGGTTTTCCGGCGCGATCCGTTTATACCATTCAATAATCAATACCGGAATTGGCGCGTCATTCGTGTTCCGCACGGCGCGCTGCATTTCAATGTGACCACGTAGGACCAGCCATTCATCTTTAGTAAATGCTGCTCCCGTGCTTTCCGCATTAAACACCAGGCCGGCCATGCCTGCGTCAGCTGCGCAGCACCACATAACAAGCCGGGCTATGATATACCTGTTCTCTTTAAGTTTTTTTGATTTGTATACAAATCCGATTATTTCAAGTTTTTTGTTGAGATACTTTTCCGGAGAGTTAAAAATATTCTCAACCGTCGAATAGAAGTTTTCAGGGTAAACTATCAAAACTTCCGCGGATAAATCACCCGTTCCCGGCACGGCAGGGAATGATGTTTCAGCATTATCCATGTTCTCAGGTTTGATGGAATATCCGGTTGTTTCTGAAGAGCTGTCTCCGGGTTTCTGCTCTCCCTGGAGCGGGTCATCAGCTTTGTCCCTGATGTCGGATTGATCAACTGGAGCCGGTTTTCCTGAAGCATTATCAGCGAATGAAAAATCCCTTTGCAGACTTAAATGGTTGTAAAACAGGGTGTTGTCGTGCGGCAGGTTCATTACAATTATCATAATCATAAAAACTGCGTAATTGACCATGCCCGGTCTGCTTTCGCTTTTATTATTCTGTGACGCAAAGACCAGTGCGAAAACAAAGAATATCAGCAGCAGGAACAACGCAAGATATACAAATATATGGTAATCGGGATTGATGTATCCGGCAAGCTGTCTGCCGGATATTATCTTTTCTATGCTTATAAACAGAAGGGAGAGAATGATGAATTCCCTGTAAATAATTAGTTGCCGTATAAGTTTCATAAACCGGCTCCAATTAGCATCTCTGCAATGCGGGAAAAAGTTATTGTAAAAAAGATTATCATTGAAGAAAGTAAAAGTATGAATTTTGTGCTGAATATATTCTTCATCATTGTTATATTTTTTATATCGATCATGGCTCCTGATATCATGAAGCAGAGAAGCGCGCCCGCGCCGAAGCTGTCAGAAAATGAACGGGCAATGAAAGCATCGGTTTGTGAGCAGATTGAAAGGATAAAGGCATATCCCGACATGAATAGTTCGGATACAGGAAAGGTACTGCTGACCGATGTGAACCATGTCCTGGGAATGATGGTCTGAAGCAGGGACGTCGCAAGGACGCCGGTTATAAAAAATCTCCCTGTATCAAAGAATTCTGCGATGCTGTGGAAAAAAACCATCTGCAGTTTGTTGAGAAAAGAACCGGGCACTGTTTCATCGTCCTGGTGCGTATGACAGTAACATCCGCAATTCCGGATTGATATAAGCTCCCCGCTGCATTTATAATCAACCGGCGCGTATTTGCCCGGCTTATTATCTTTTAACACAAATTCATCTTTCATAAAAAAGGTGATGATGACGCCAATCACAAATGAGACGATGATACCGCCGGCTGTCCTGTAAAAAGCTATTTCCGGTATGTTCTTGAATGCAAAATGTGTACTGGTGAATACAACAATATTCACAATGGGGATCGAGAGCATCATTGTTACCGCGTTAGCAGCAGGGACCCCTTTTTTTATAAGGCGGGCAGCCACCGGTACTATCCCGCATTCGCAGACTGGAAAAAGAAGCCCGGTGAATGAGGCGGCGGCGATCCCCAGGAGCCTGTTTTCAGGTATTATTTTTTCAATGAATTCCCCTGGAATAAAAACTTCGATCAGGCTGGATATTATTACACCGGCAATAAGGAAGAATACCCCTTCGAGAAATATGCTTGTCGCATATGTAGAGAATATAGATAACATTATTACCATCCGTTAGTTGCGAATCATTTGCAAATGATATTTGCAAATGTCAAGCGTCTTTTACGGATGGCCGCAGAAAATCCGGCGTTCATTTAAAATCTGCCAGCCAGTCCGCTGCCGGTTTATACATCAAGATGATTCCTTAAACATCTGAATGGCTGTGGCCTGATTAAACTCTGGAAAAGCAGATTTATACTTGATTTGTTCCACTTAGTACGGCTATTATCCGTAATTAAAATGACATCAATCACCCCGATATAAATTCCGGGCATTTTTAGTGTATAAAATTAGCGCAGGTATATAATGAAGAAGCAATGGATTATTCTGACCGCAATACTCATGGCAGCAGCTCTTGCTGCCCCGCTCTTTGCCGTTGAGAAAAAGATCTTCAAGGACGCAAGAAGGTTTGCCCGCGCCGGGATTGTAAAGATCGAGAGGTCGAAACCTGATGAAAACAATCCGTACGATATAGAGGTCGGCGTGCACCTCAGGATCCTGGACGGCGAACAGAAGGGTGAATCTCACGTAGTGACCTTCAGCGGCGATGACAACATGCCCAAAGAGATGTTCTACAGGGAGGGTGATACTGTCTTCATAGGAATATCGGTAACAGGCGGCAGTGAAGGTGTCGAGTACATTCATATATATGACGTGGACAACTCTAAGGGAATTATTTTTTTCGGTGTGGTGCTGCTTGCGGCCATACTCCTGGTGGGAAGAATTCGCGGCATAATGTCAATCCTTGCGTTCATCGCGACAATCTTCCTGATATTCTACCTGCTGATTCCCATGACACTTGAAGGTAATTCGCCGCTTCCTGTTGCCGTTGCCATATGTATTGCTGCAATAATCATAACAATACCAATTATTCTTGGATTCAAAAAAAAGACCATTGCCGCGATCGCAGGCGCATCAAGCGGTATACTTATAGCTACATTTCTTGCTCTGCTGGCCGGTTGGATCATGCGGCTCACAGGTATAGTAACAAACGAAATGATGACAGTATTCTACGCATCGGTTACCGACATTGACCTCAGGGGACTTGCCCTTTCGAGTATCATAATCGCGGCGCTTGGCGCAATAATGGACGTATGCATATCAATTGCATCTGCAGCCGAGGAGATATTCAAAGTACATCCTGAAATTTCTTTCGGCCAGGCGTTCAAGTCTGTCATCACTGTGAGTTCGGATATGCTTGGTGCAACGCTCAACACACTTCTCTTCGCGTATGTAGGGACTTCGCTGCCGCTGGTGCTGCTCATAGCCCTGAAGATGGAACCGGGGATTCCTTTAACAATGGTGCTTAACTACAACCCCGTGCTGAGCGAGCTTATTAAATCCGCAGTTGGATGTATCGGGATGTTCCTCAGCATGCCGGTAACAGCTATCATCTGCATAAAGCTTCACGGCGGGGTAAGAACCGGCGCAGACAATGCAGAACGGGAGATTATAGGATAGCATGGCACCGGAAGTAACCGTAACACTGCACACCGGGACACACTGCATAGAGACCGGGGCTAAAAATGAGTTCCGGAGATTGACAACATTGCTGCTTGAATCGTGTGACGAGAGGGATGTAATTGAATCGGGGAGGCAGCTTGAACTGCTGCGCGAATTCATAGGGACAGCGGATTTTAATAAACTGCGATCATCCGATGAACGCCTTGCAGGCATCAGTCCCGGTAAATGCGTAATAGCCTGGTCCCGCGACGGGAAAGCGGCTGTTAAAGAGATCCATGACCTGGTTTAATTACAGGAAACAGCAGCAGTACACCGGGTTAACGTCTTGGCGAGTCGAGCACCAGTATGGATGGATTTTTTTCAGTGAAGCCGCTAACTGACCAGGAATTCTGAAACAGCACAACACGCCTGTCTTTGCTGTCTATTCCGAGCACAGCGTTGTACGGCAGAGTCCTGCTTAACTCCTCGTTATCCATTTCTGTTTCCAGCCAGCGGAGAGCGCTCCAGGGCATCATCTCCAGCCTTGATTCAGCGCCGTACTCATCCCTGAGCCTGTACTGAAGTACCTCGAACTGCAGCGTACCGACAGCACCAAGCAGCGGGACTGCCGATGGCCTGCCGTCAAGCTGGAAGGTCTGCACTATGTCCTCGGCCAGGAGGTGGTCTATTCCTTTACGGAACGACTTGTATGCCGATGTTGTTACGTTGTGCAGGTATGCGAAACATTCCGGGGCAAAACGCGGTATCTCGTTATAGACAATTGCCGGGTCTGACGTGATTGTATCGCCGACCCTGAATATCGTGTTCGTTACAAACCCCAGAATGTCGCCCGGGTATGCCTCGTCCATTACCTCCCGTTCCCTGCCGAACACGCTGTGTGAACTGGATATGCGTATCTCTTTTGCATGGGGCATGTGGAACACCTTGCTGTCGCGCTGGAACACACCTGAGCATACACGGGCAAAAACCATGCGGTCCCTGTGTCCTGGATTCATGTTTGTCTGGACTTTAAAGATAAATCCGGAGAATATGGAGCTGTCAAGGGGTACCTCGCCCCTCGTGCTTTTCCTTGGAAGCGGACCGCTGGAATATTCAAGAAACCCGTTGAGCAGGAGTTCCACACCGAAATTGTTGGCAGCGCTGCCGAAGAATACCGGGGTTGTCCTGCCTGCAAGGATTTCATCCCTGTCAAGTCCCGCGTGGGCATAGTCGAGCATCTCCACCTCTTCGATTATATCAGAGTATGAAGACACGCTGAGTATGTTTTTAACTGAAGGGTCCTTTATGCCGTGGGTTGTAACAGGCGCCCTGTATGCACCGCCCGGGACTCTCTCGAAGAGGTAAACCTGGCTTGTAAGCCTGTCGAAAATCCCCTTGAACAGCGGGCCGTTCTCGAGCGGCCAGTTAACCGGGAACGCGTGAATCCCCAGCACCTTTTCCAGCTGGTCAATAAGCTCAAGGGGCGGCAATGCCGGCCTGTCAAGTTTGTTCATGAATGTGAAGATCGGTATTTCGCGCTTGCGGCATATCTCGAAGAGTTTCTGAGTCTGGCTCTCTATACCTTTACCCGCGTCTATGACCATTATTACGCCGTCTACAGCTGTAAGCACACGGTATGTATCCTCGGAGAAATCTTTGTGGCCCGGAGTGTCCAGAAGGTTCATTTTAAAATTATTGTATTCAAACTGCAGAAGCGTGGATGAAATCGATATTCCGCGCTTCTTTTCAAGTTCCATCCAGTCCGATGACGTGTCCCTCTGTTTCTTTTTGGCTGTTACAGAGCCGGCCAGTTCAATGGCGCCTCCGTAAAGCAGGAGTTTTTCGGTCAGGGTGGTTTTACCCGCGTCCGGGTGCGAAATTATGGCGAACGTGCGCCTGCGTGCTATTTCGTTTTTCATATATTGTTCTTCTCTTTAAACTTGTTGTTTTTCGATTTACTGAACGGGGCAGGGGGCGGAGCCCCCGAAAAAAGCCCCCTCGATGCATGGTGAAGGCTTCGAACGCCGATTTGAAACAAGTCTGATGATCATTTGTTTCGAGGTGGGTTATTTGTAAATAAAAATTTGGATTTAATTTACCGGGTGCTCCTGTGAATTGCCTGAGGATTGTATTTGTCATTTCGAACCCGCTTCCACACTTCGGGTGAGAAATCTCAAATAACAGGATGAATTATGGTTATAAGACCATTAAAATCTTATGTCATTGAGATTTCTCAGTCGCAGCTTCTACCGGGGAAATTATCTTTTTTGAATGGCTCCTTCGAAATGACAGGTTATCATCTCGAATAATTATTATCAATCTCTACAGCTCTACTGTCCCCGGGAACGCCTCGTCACCTGCCTCAAGTACTGTCCATTCATCGCCCGACAGCGCGTCCATCATACCGAAGAATTGGGGGAACTCCTCTGTGATAAAGAACCTTGAAGTGAGCACCCTGCTGTAATAGAACGCTGCCTCGCTGTTTTCAGCTAGAAACTTTTTCAGTTCTGCTCCTGTAAGGTCACCGGTCAAAGACTTCATTTTTGGAAATGCAACCGTGAGGCTCCACACGTGCATCCATGCTATTGCAAGCATGTATATAGCCTTCCTGAACGGGGTGGCACCCGAGAGTACCTGGCCGAACATGAACTTTCCAGTCCAGGCCTTCATTGTTTCAACATACTCATCGAGCCTGGCGACTCCGCGTTCAACAGGCGCGATATACTTATCATCAACTCCGCTTTTCCGCGCGTCATTGACAGAAGCGAGTATGCGCTTTTTGAACACGCCGTAATTAAACTGTCCGGGGTTCATCAGGATTTTGCGCATAACAAGATCTATTCCCTGTATGCCGTTTGCCCCTTCGAATATGCAGAGTATCTTGGAGTTCCTCATCATCTGCTCAATGGGGTAATCGCTGCAGAAACCGTAGCCGCCGAATACCTGCATAGCCTCGGATGTAATCAGCGTGTTCCGGTCGCTGCACCCGGCCTTGCATATCGGTACCAGAAAGTCAACAATGCCTGCCGCCTCTTTCTGCGCGTCACCCGTGAGCACCTTTGCCAGGTCCATGTTGTAGTACATGCTGTATACCAGCATTCGCTGGCCGTCAACATATGACTTCATCCAGAGGAGCATGCGCTTTACATCAGGGTGTTCAACAATGGGCACCATGGCTGCTGACGGGTTGTTCATGTCCTTTAAAGCTGTTCCCTGCATCCGGCCTTTAGCGTATGATGCTGCATGAAGGTACGCGGCAGATGACACGCCCTGGGCCTGTGAGGCTGTGCCCATGCGGAAGTCGTTCATCATGTTGAACATTATCTTCATCCCTTCGCGTTCATTTCCAAGCAGGTACCCGACACAGTTGCCGTCATCGCCGAAACTCATGGTGCAGGTTACGCACCCCTTGATTCCCATCTTGTGCTCGATCCCGATGCACTTAACGTCGTTCCGTTTGCCGGGATTGCCGTTTTCATCTGCAAGGAATTTAGGCACAATGAATATTGATATTCCCTTTGTACCCTCAGGGTCCCCTTCTATGCGCGCGAGGACTGGATGTATTATGTTCGAGTAGAAGTCGTTTTCCCCTGCTGAGATGAATATCTTCTGTCCTGTAATGCGGTATGTGCCGTCAGGCTGTTTCACGGCTTTCGCGGCCAGCCTCCCCACGTCCGAGCCTGCCTGCGGTTCTGTGAGGCACATTGTTCCGCCCCATTCACCGCGCATCATCCTTTGAACAAATGTTTTTTTAAGATATTCAGTGCCGAACTTCGCTATGAGTTTCATGGAACCGTGAGCCAGTGCGCCGTACATCAGGAGCGGCTGGTGCGCTGCGCTGATGAACTCCATGCCTGCGGCGCCGATTGACTGCGGCAGACCCATGCCCCCGATTTCCGGGGACTCGTTCATGCCGATGAAGCCCGCATCGTAGTAGGCCCTGAGCGGTTTCTTAACTGATTCGGGAAGTTTCACTTCACCGGTCCCGGCGTCGAACGAGCAGCCTTCACGGTCAGCGTCCGCAAAGTGCGGGTAGCACTGGTTCACACAGATATTTTCAATGAGGTCAAGTGTGGCCTCGAATGTGTCGTGGTCAAACTGGGAGAATTTTTCATACTGCGTGAGTGAATCTATGCCCAGTACCTCGAACAGGACGAACTTCTGGTCTCTTGTGTCTATCAGGGGGTTTTTCATTTTTGCTCCTGTGTAATTTGCAGGCATATGTCATACCCGCGCAGGCGGGTATCCATTTACTCTATATTGTTTTAGACAATATGGATCTCCGCCTTCGCGGAGATGACAAAAAGTGTTTAAGCGGCAAATTTATATCTGAGTATGTCATTCCGGTTTTGCTGAAAGCACATACCGGAATCCTGAGGGCTCAAAGAATTTCATGATAAACTCATTGTACCATTAAGATTCCGGCATTCCGCTGCGCTACAGCCGGAATGACATTGGGTGAGTCAGATTTAAAACAGTCCGCGCACCCTTTCTATTTCCTTCTTAGCCTGCGCTACCATGTCTTCAATTACTTCTTTACATGACTTGATGTCATTTATACGGCCAAGTGACTGCCCCATCATCATGGGCGCGATGTCTGTGTCACCTGTCTGCCAGGCCGTGAGGCATCTTTCGCCTGTGATCATCGGTGCAAGTTCCATTATATTTGCCCCTTTTTTCTCAGCCTCGAGTATTTCACCCACGATTTTATTCTTGATCGCACGCCCCTGGAGGTTGACCGATTTGCAGATCAGTGTTGTATCATATTCCTGGCGCTTTAATATCTCCTGCTTTATATTGTCGTGCACCTGGCATTCGTGTGTAGCCATGAACCTTGTCGCCATCATTACGCCCTCTGCGCCCAGTGCAAGTGCGGCTGCCAGGGACTTTCCGTCAGCAATGCCGCCCACTGTAACAACCGGGATCTTCACTGTCTCGGCCATCTTGGGCGTGAGAATCATTGTTGTGACATCATCGTTAAGCGGGTGTCCGCCTTCTTCAATCCCTGCAGCGTAAACACCGTCGTATCCCGCCTCTTCAGCATGAACAGCGTGTTTAACAGAACCGACCTTGTGAAACATCTTTACCCCGGCCTTGCGCAGCATCTCCATGTACTGTGTGCCCACCTTGTCGAGCGGTGTCCCGGATACTTCGATTCCTCCGACCTTCTCTTCGGCGCATACTTCAAGGTTTCTCCTGTGGTCATCCATTGTAATGTGGAATGAAGGGAGTATGGTTATGCCCACCATGAAAGGTTTGTCCGTGAGCTTTTTTGTTTCGCGTATCGCTGCCCGCAGTTCATCCGTGGTCTTGTAGTTTCCTGCTGTCAGGTTGCCCATGCCCCCTGCGTTTGAAACTGCTGCAGTAAGTTTGGGTTCACCAACCAGGTACATTGACCCGCATATTACCGGGTATTTGATTCCGAACATTTCTGTAATTCTTGTTTTCATAATTTTCCTCGTTCTATATATTAATTTCTGAAAGCGTTCTGCTGTTCAGTAAGGCTGTGCTTTATTCCGGCCTTTGCCAGGGCTGATTCGATTACGTCGCGGCCCATGTCGTACATTGTTTTAATCGCCTCCTTACGGCTTACCTCGTCAAGGATGCCCACGCAGATGAGCGATGCGAAGCCGTGGGTGAATATGGCCATGCGGTTCATGACCTCTTTGCGTTCATTTTTCGGCAGGAGCGAGATAAGCTCGTCCCTGTCCAGTTCGATTATCAATGCCCTGAGGAAGTTTTTAAGCAGCGCGCGTGTTTCACCGCTTTCAAGGAGGAGCGCCCTGAAGAGCTCCCTGTTCTCCTGCGAGAAGAGTACAAGGCCTGTTCCCATGTTGAGGAACACGCTCTTGGTGTAGGGCTTCATTGTATATTCCAGCATGAGCTCCTCCGCCTTCTGTAGTACCGCGGTTTTCAGCTGATCCATGGAACTGAAGCATGAATATACGGGAGCGGTCGAGGCGTTCATCTCGTCCGCGATCTTGCGCGCGCTGAAGTCGCGGAAGCCGCTTTTTTTTACTATCTCCAGGGCGGCGTTTATGATGTCTTCCCTGCTGAAAATTGTTTTCGGAGCCATCTTACCTCAATTTAAATAACAAACGTTATCTATATGGTTAATAAATAACACCTGTTATCTATCGTCAAGTTTTTTTGCGCTTTTTTTCAGGCTTTTGCGGGGTGAATAAACCCGGATCCAGGCCTGGACCGGGCAGTTACCACGAAACCCGGCTGTGTCTGCGGGGAAAACGCCTATTAATGGAGTTGTTAATTATATACCGGCTCCATACTGATAACGGCATGCGGCACTTTACGTAAAATGCGGTATCATTCTTGACAAAAAAACTGCTGATTTTTTCAATCAGGCAGGATATCATAAGAAATTAAAATATGTCATAGTGAATTTACGGAGGAACGAACCGAAATGTCCATAACGGAATTGCTTGTGCGTAACGCCAGACTGTACGGTGATGAGGTCAGCCTGATAGAAATCAACCCCGAACTGCAGGAAAAGCATGAAGTCTCCTGGCGCGAGTACGAGCTGATTCAACCCAATCCTTTAGCACAATTCCGCCGCGAGATGACCTGGCGCGAGTTTGATGAAAGGGCCAATAAATTTGCCAACCTGCTGCTGGGCAGGGGTATAAAGAAAGGGGACAAGGTTGCCATACTATTGATGAATTGCCTGGAGTGGCTGCCTGTATATTTTGGTGTTCTTAAAACCGGCGCGCTTGCGGTACCATTGAACTACCGCTATACTGCCGATGAAATAAAATACTGCCTGGATTTATCACATACCGACGCCCTTATATTCGGTCCTGAATTCATAGGCCGCGTTGAAACGATCTGCGACAGCATACCCGATGTTGAACCGCGTTTCTTTGTCGGCGAGGACTGCCCAACATTCGCTGAAAGTTATAACCGGCTTATGCCGGACTGCTCCACGAAGGCCCCGCAGGTTGAGCTTGCAGATGATGATGACGCGGCCATATATTTTTCATCGGGAACAACAGGTTTCCCCAAGGCGATTCTGCATAACCATACCAGCCTGATGTCATCATGCCTTACCGAGCAGAACCACCACGGCCAGACCAGGGATGATAATTTCCTCTGTATCCCGCCGCTGTACCATACCGGCGCAAAGATGCACTGGTTCGGCAGCCTGCTTGCGGGAAGTAAAGCTGTACTGCTGCGCGGTGTAAAACCGGAATGGATAATGAAAGCGGTATCCGAGGAAAAAGTCACAATAGTCTGGCTGCTTGTCCCCTGGGCGCAGGATATACTGGATGCTATCGAAAGAGGGGATATCAGGCTGGAAAATTACAAGCTTGATCAATGGAGACTGATGCATATAGGCGCGCAGCCTGTTCCCCCGAGCCTTATCCACAGGTGGAAAAGCTATTTTCCGGATCACCTTTATGATACAAACTATGGTTTGAGTGAATCGATAGGGCCCGGCTGTGTACACCTGGGCGTTGAAAACATACACAAGGTGGGCGCGATCGGTAAGGCAGGTTTCGGCTGGGAAACAATGACTGTTGACGAATCGGGTTCACCTCTCCCGCAGGGGCAGGTGGGTGAACTGGCTGTAAGGGGCCCGGGCCTGATGACCTGCTACTATAACGATCCCAGGGCGACCGAGGCTGTACTGAAGGACGGCTGGCTTTTTACCGGCGACATGGCGCGCGTTGATGAAGACGGCTTCATCTACCTTGTAGACCGTAAAAAAGATGTAATCATCAGCGGCGGCGAGAACATATACCCTGTACAGGTCGAGGATTTCCTCCGCGGTAATGATGCGATAAAAGATGTGGCTGTAATCGGCCTGCCTGATCACCGCCTGGGTGAAATAGCCGCTGCCATAATAGAACTCAAGCCGGACCGCAAGTGCAGTGAAGCGGATATAATGGAATTCTGTAACGGCCTGCCGCGGTATAAACGCCCGCGTAAAATTATTTTTGACAATGTTCCGCGGAACCCCACTGGTAAAATCGAAAAGCCTAAACTAAGGAATAAGTACTGCGGTGGAAACCTTGTGGAGATTGAAACCACGAACTGACCGTTCAGGCTTCGCAGTGCAGGCATAGAGGGTTTGACAGGAGCCCTCTACGCTGATGGTTCAGGGAGGAGTTTATTTGAGATGTTTCCTGAACCTGTACCTCAGGATCAGGCCTGCCATGTTTAATGCAAGCACAAGTGAAATGAGAACGATTGCCGTGCCGTACTGAAGGTGCCTGGTCGCCTGGATATGCGTTCCTGCAGTTGCCATGACATATATGTGGTACGGCAGTGCCATTACCTCGTTGAACATTGAAACCGGAAGGTCCGGCGTGTAAAATGCCGCGGCGGTAAACATAATCGGGGCTGTCTCACCCGCAGCACGCCCAAGCGAAAGCATGACACCCGTCATAATTCCCGGAAGCGCATTTGGCAGAATCATTTTATATATTGTCTGCCATTTTGTCGCACCAAGGGATAAAGATGCCTCCCTGTATGTTGCCGGAACAACCTGTAATGATTCCTCTGTTGACCTGATGATTACAGGAAGGTTAAGTAGACCAAGTGTGAGCGAACCTGCAAGGATAGAAGTTCCGAAGCCGAAGAATATTACAAAAAGAGATAACCCGAACAATCCGAATACAACCGACGGTACACCTGCAAGATTATTTATTCCAAGCCTTATTATTTTAACGATACGGCGGTTTTTTGCATACTCCGTAAGATAGATTGCTGTAATAATACCCACCGGGATCGATATGAGTGATGATCCAAGCATAAGATAAAACGTGCCGATTATCGCAGGGAAAATACCGCCGCGGGTCATTTCATCCCTGGGCATTTCAGTCAAAAACCCGATGGATACCGCTGAGATCCCCTGGTAAAAAATATATCCAAGCATCAAAAGAAGAAATGCTATAACAATAAAGGTTCCGGTTCGTATTAAAAAGAAACCGGCCGCCTGTGTCATGTATGCTTTTGTTTTCATAATTTTTCAGTTTGCTTTAAATTTATATTTGTTTGAAAGGTAATCAGCCGCCAGGTTAAATATGAAAGTTATGATAAATAATATTATGCCTATTGCAAACAGGGCCCTGTAATGCAGGCCGCCCACCGCCGATTCGGCCATCTCTGCAGCAATGTTTGATGTTAACGGCCTCACCGGGTCAAATACCGAGGAGGGTATAACAGCCGCGCCCCCTGCTACCATCAGTACAATCATTGTTTCCCCTATAATTCTTGAAATTCCCAGGATGATTGCAGTCCAGATCCCGGATAAAGATGCAGGTATTACTATGTGTATAATAGTTTCCCACCTGTTTGCACCAAGGGCATATGATGCCTCTTTAAGGCTCATTGGAACTGACGAGATTGCATCCTCGGATATACTGGCAATGGTCGGAATAGCCATGAATGCAAGCATGAGTGAAGCATTGAAAAGATTGAGCCCGGAGTCTATGTTAAAATGTTTGATCAGGAACGGGGCAACAACCACCATCCCGAAAAAACCGATTATAACTGAAGGGATTGATGCTATTATCTCTACAAGCGGTTTAACAATTTCTTTAACTTTAGCACCGGCAAGTTCAGAGATATAAACAGCAACCGAGAGGCTTAGCGGTATTGCGATCAGTGAAGCAATTAAAGTAATATACAGGGAGGATACGATCAAAGGGAGGATGCCGAACCTGGGATGATCGCTTGTGGGGTACCATTCCCTGCCTGTAATAAAATCTGTTATACTGATATCTTTAAAAAGCGGAAGCCCCTCTTTTAATAAAAAAATCATTATTATAAACAACACGAAAAGAGATGTGAGGCCTATGATTAAAAAAGCTTTTTCAATCAGTACATCAAAGATAAGGCTGTTGTGTTTTCTTGATATGATTTTATTCTCTGTATTCATCCGGTTCTAATCCATTACCTGTTTTCATGTGGAAAATATATAAAAAATGTTTTCAGAATAAATAAAGAAAAGATAAAGATTTTATACAGATATATCATTATGATCACCAGGCCTGTTAATAGTAACAATAAATGCAGATCCATTGCTGTCTGATTCAACAAAAACATCCCACGACAGGACCATCGCCGCGTGCTTTACTATTGATAGTCCCAGGCCTGTTCCGCCGGTTGCCCGTGACCTGCTCCTGTCAACCCGGTAGAACCGTTCAAATATCCTCTCTTTAAATTCTGCCGGGATGCCAACGCCTGTATCTGAAATTTGAATTGTAAGAGTACCGCCTGATTCTGAAGCTGTAACTGAAAGGGTTCCCCTGTCTCTGTTATAGTTAATGCCGTTATCAATGATATTGAAAAATATCTCTTCAACGAGGAAATGATTTGCCGTAACCGTGTAATCAATACTGTTATCAAGACTGTTTAAGAGGGTTATCTCTCTCTTTATTATTTTAGGAGTCAGAAGGTCGAGACACCTTTCAATAATTGTTTTAATGTCGATCTCTTCTCTTTCAAACTCCCTCACTGATTCAATCATGCTGAGCTTTATAATGTCCTGGATCAGGGCATTCTGCCTGTCGACGTTTTCAATCGCCCTGTCGATATAGTCCATTGTCATGGCCCTGTTGCTGTAATTTTCTTTTACTGTTTCAAGGTATCCCCTGATTATTGCGATCGGTGTTTTAAGTTCATGCGACACGTTGCTTACAAGGTCAGATTTCATTTTTTCAATTTTTCTTTTTTCTGAAATATCGTGAAGAACAATCAGGATCCCCTGTATTGTTGTCTGCCGTTTTATCGGGCTTATAACAGCTTCAAAAAACTGTTCATTACTCATATCAACAACGAAGATTTCTTTCTCGCCTGTTTTAAGGTTCTTCTCTATGCTGCTGTTGAGAGTGCTGTTCCGGATAAGTTCAAAATACTGTTTGTCTTTCAGTGCGCCGGATATACCAAGCATGGAGAGGAAAGAGTTGTTATGTATTACTATATTTTTTTTCGAATCAACCATTGCTATCCCGTCGCTTATGCTGTCCAGGGTAGCCTCGAGTTTTTTCTGCTCCAGGATATGGGCTTCCAGCGTTTCAACAATTGTGTCAGCCATGGTGTTCAGGGATTTTTGAAGCAGGCCTATTTCGTCATTATTGTAGTTCATGATTCTTCTTTTATAATCGCCCTTTGCAAAATCCGAGGCAAAGCTGAGCGTTTCCCTGATCGGTTTAGTTATTTTTAAGGAAATGATTATTATCATGATAACTGAAGCAATTAACGCAAAGACCGTAACATTGAAAATAAGCTGCCTCAGGGATGAGATGCTCCTGTCGACTTCATAAAGAGGTTTTGCCAGCCTTATGATCATGTTATTCCTGAAAATTGCGTAATACAGCATATTTGTTTTAAGTGAGCTGCTGTACCTTGTTGAAAACGCCGCACCTGAACTCACTGCATCAATGACCTCTTTCCTGTACTGGTGGCTTTCAAGGCTGGAGAAATCTGTTATATCCGAATCGGCAATTACTGTGCCGTCCGGTTTAATGACTGTTATACGAAGCTTGATTATTGCCGCAAGATCACTCACTGTTTTATTCAGTGCCGCGGACTGGACCGGTTTTACTGATAGTTTCCTGAACTCGTAGTCAATCATTGTATCATAACTTGACATCTCTGTTTTGAGAATATCAATGTGGGTTGCTTTTAAAAAACGTCCAAGCATCACAAAGATAATTACAACCAGGATAACCGTGAGTGTTAAATATGAGAGTATAAGTTTATTGCTGATCTTTTTTAACATACTACTCCTTGAAGCCGTAGCCCACCCCGGAAAATGTAGTTATGATATTCTTGTAGTTCCCGAGTTTTTTCCTGAGGTTCATTATGTGTACATCAATTGTCCGGTCGACCACGTAAACGTCCTGCCCCCTGATGCTGTCTATGATATTATCCCTGGAAAAAATTTTCCCGGGATTTTTCATAAACAGGGAGAGCATGCCGAATTCTGTTTTGGTCAGTTTAATATCTTCATTGTCAACTCTGAGTGAATAGAGTTCAGGATTCAGTTCCACTCCCTTGTATTTCAGTATCCCGGGCCTGGTGGTTTCAGGCTGGATGTCGGATCTCCTGAGAACCGCCTTTATCCTGGAGCGGAGTTCTTTTATACTGAAGGGTTTCGCGAGGTAGTCATCTCCCCCGAGTTCAAGTCCCAGGACTTTATCGAATTCCTCGGATTTGGCTGAAAGAAATATTACGGGTACTGACCTGAGCCTTTCGTTGGAGCGGATCTCCCTGCAGAACTCGAAACCATCCTTACCCTCCATCATTACATCAAGAATAACAAGGTCCGGTTTACCCGATGCGAATCCTTTTTTTGCGTCATCAGCCGATGAGAAACAGGTTACACCGTATCCTTCACTTTCAAGGTTTACCTTAAGTATCTCGCGTATATCCTTTTCATCATCTATGACAAAAATCGATTTTTTCATAACCTTATATCATCCCTGTGTTTCTGGTGCCTGATGTCCTCTCCAAGTATATAATAGACAGCCCTTTCTGCAATATTTTTTGCATGGTCTCCGATTCGTTCAAGTGATTTTGCCGCACTGATCAGGCTGAAGCCCTGTGATAAATTTTTCGGGGATTCGCTCATGTATGTAAAAAGCTCCCTGTATACCTGGATATTGAGATCATCGATTTGTGAATCCATTTCTATCACGCTTTTGGCTTTTTCAACATCCTTTTCGGTCATGGATGCAAAAGATGTTTTTATCATTTCAACTGCTATTTCACTCATCCTGGGAATATCGATCAGCGGCTTGATCAGCGGCGTTCCACTGATCCTTAGTGTTTCTTTGGCGATGCTTGTTGCAAGGTCGGCAATTCTCTCAAGGTCGGTATTTATTTTAAGCATGGCAAGGATAAACCTCAGGTCCGATGCCGCAGGCTGCCTTGTTACCAGGAACCGGATGCATTCATCATCAATCTCAACTTCCAGCCTGTTGACGCGTTCATCGTTTTTAATGATGTCTGCTGCAAGGTCAAGATCGGAATTTTTTAATGATGCTACTGCTGCCGATACCGCTTCCATAGTGTAGTCAGCCATCTGGAACATCTTTATTTTTATCTGTTCACGGTCCATTTCAAGATGAGTAAGCATGTTGTTCTCCTGATATTTTATTACTTAATATAAAGTTTAATGTCATGCCCGCGCAGGCGGGTATCCATGTCTTTCGAAAAAATAGATCAGCCGGGCTCTTCCTCCGGTCGCCCGTCTTTACGGGAATGACAATTTTCACCCGAACTTCCCTGTTATATAATTTTCAGTCATGACCTGGTCAGGTTTTGTGAAAATCTTCTCTGTTTTGTTAATCTCGACAAGCTCACCCATAAAAAAGAAAGCGGTGTAATCGCTCACCCTGGCGGCCTGCTGCATGTTATGCGTCACAATTATTATTGTATAGTTCTTTTTAAGTTCCTGTATAAGCTCCTCAATCTTCTGTGTCGAGATCGGGTCAAGCGCCGAAGCAGGTTCATCCATGAGTATCACCTCGGGCTGGACCGCTATGGTCCTTGCAATGCAGAGCCTCTGCTGCTGTCCCCCTGAAAGGCCCAGGGCCGACCTGTTAAGCCTGTCCTTGACCTCGTCCCACAGGGCCGTACTCTTCAGTGATTTTTCAACCGTGCTTTCAATTTCATATTTATCCCTGATTCCGTTTATCTTAAGTCCGTACGCAATATTTTCAAAAATTGATTTTGGGAACGGGTTTGATTTCTGGAATACCATTCCCACCCTTCTGCGCAGTGATGTGACATCGTACCTGTGGCTGTAGATCGAGTCCCGGTCGATCAGGATATCACCTGTCATCCTGGTTCCGGGGATAATGTCATTCATCCGGTTTATACACCTGAGGAAAGTTGATTTACCACAGCCTGAAGGACCGATCAGGGCAAGCACTGAATTCTCCTTCGCGGAAAGGTTTATATCTTTTATTGCGCGGTTGTTTCCATAGTAAAACGAAACATCCTTAACATTGATCTTGTCGTTCATCTGTTGTTTCCCTTTAAGTCCTTATGAATCTGTCTCCCCTGCGTCTCTGTAATGAAATATATTACTTACGGTGAATAATTGATAAATAAAATATAAAGATTATGTTAAGAATACAATAAATTCTACATTTTGCAGCGATCCCGCTGTATACTGAAGGGGCAGGGGAGATGTCCATGCAGCGTGTGCATCGGATTATTCATTATTACTTTAATAAATCTTTATAAAAAACTAATACAGGTTCTTTAAGTTCACCTTACAAAATGAATAAGGAGAAGTAACATGATTAAACAGGTTATTAAAAGAATTATTTTCGGAACTTTTACAATAGCTGTTGCCGCATCATTGCTGACGGCATGTTCAAGGGCCACGGGAAACAAAGTAGTCATAAAGGGTTCCACTACGGTACTTCCGGTTACTCAGAAAACAGCTGAAGCCTTCAGGGCGCTCAATAAAATATCGATAACAATTGAGGGTAGCGGTTCAGGTAACGGAATAAAGGCCCTTATCGACGGGACCTGCGACATCGCAAACTCGTCAAGGGAGATGAAACCTGAAGAGTTAAAGAGCGCCAGGGACAAAGGCAAAGCGGTTAAGGAAATCGCCATAGCTGTTGATATGATCGTTCCAGTGGTAAATCCTTCAAACAGCGTGAAGGAGATAAACATGGCCCAGCTTAAAGCAATTTATGACGGTTCGATCACCAGCTGGAAACAGCTTGGCGGAAAAGACGAGAACATTGTAGTAATATCAAGGGACACCAGTTCAGGTACATATGAAATATGGAATGAAAGGGTCATGAAGAAAAAAGATGTAAGAAAAGACGCGCTGCTGCAGGCATCAAACGGCGCCATTATATCGGCGGTGGCGGGAAATCCCAGGGCAATCGGATATGTTGGTTTCGGGTACATAGATTCATCAGTTAAACCGCTCAAAGTTGATAAAGTAGAAGCCACGATTGATAACGGGAAGTCCGGGATATATCCCATCTCGAGAAAACTGTATATGTACGTGGATGAGAACAGGGTTTCAGCGGAAACACAGAAGTATATAGATTATGTTTTAAGCGCCGATGGACAGAGGCTGGTTAAAGAAGCAGGCTTTATACCTGTGAAATGACCGGGCAGTATTCCGGGAAATTCCTCCGGGGATTTCCCGGAATTTCCTTTCTAATAGGTTTTTCATATTTTCTTTATAATTTCTTCATAAAAATCCGCAATATTCCTTCCAGTGTAAAACGTTGTTTAACCGCAAGTTCAATATTTACCCGTTTATCTGTGGAGGATAAAAAATGAGACTCAGTATTTTTCCGAAGGAGACCAACTTCTTCGATATGTTTGATAATCTTGCTGCAATTGCAGTGGAGGCATCGGACTATTTTTATGAGATTGCATCAAAGGGCATATACAACGAAGATGCTGTAAGCAAGATGCAGGGGATAGAACACAAGGCTGACGAAATCACGCATGATATAATTGACAGCCTTAACAAGACATTCATCACACCGTTTGACAGGGAGGATATACACTCACTGGCCAATGAACTCGACAGCATCATAGACATGCTCAACACAATGACCAACAGGCTCCGGGTATACCGCATAAGCGGTGTGAACAATGACCTGGTTGAGTTCGCCGAAGTGTTGAAGAAGTCTACCGGTGCAGTGGAGCTTGCTGTAAAAGCACTCAGGGATACAAAGAAACTCATGTCTGCCCGCGAGCACTGCATTGAGATCAACAGGCTTGAAAATGTGGGAGACAGGATGCGTGACGCCATACTCGGCAAAATGTTTGATAACGCAACTGACCCGATCTACCTGATCAAGTGGAAAGAGATAATACTTGATGCGGAGACTACTCTCGATATATGCGAGGACGTTGCCAATGTTATTGAATCTATAATCGTAAAATGGGCATAAAAAGATGACAATCACAATAATTTTCCTTACTGCGCTGGCCCTGCTTTTTGATTTTCTTAACGGGTTTCACGATTCGGCAAATTCAATTGCCACGGTTGTTTCAACAAGGGTGCTCACTCCGAGACAGGCTGTGATATGGGCCGCGTTTTTTAATTTTATCGCGTTCATGTTTTTCGGACTCCATGTGGCAAACACTATCGGCAAGGGAATCATTGATATTTCGATTATCGACAGCCGTATAATTTTTGCCGCGCTTACGGGTGCGTGCCTGTGGAATATCATCACATGGTTCCTGGGGCTGCCTACAAGTTCGTCTCATGCGCTGATCGGCGGCATGGTGGGCGCGGCGCTTGTGAAGGTCGGGCCGGGCGCCCTTGTGTGGTCAGGTATTATAAAAACTCTTTCATTTATAATAATATCTCCCGTTGCCGGACTCATCCTTGGCCTGTTTATGGGAACCTTTGTCTACTGGCTTTTCAGGAAAGCGGTTCCTTCAAGAGTCGACCATGTATTCCGGATAGGGCAGATGGTTTCAGCTGCCCTGTACAGTCTGGGGCACGGCGGTAACGACGCGCAAAAGACCATGGGTATTATCGCGAGCCTCTGGTTCAGCGCGGGCCTGCTTGGACCGACGTTCCATGTGCCATGGACAATAATTATAGGGTGCCAGGTTGCTATTGCCCTGGGTACCATGTTCGGCGGGTGGAAGATAGTAAAAACCATGGGGCAGAAAGTGGCGCGGCTTAAACCCGTTGACGGGTTCTCCGCAGAGACCGCTGCTGCAAGCATGCTCTTCTTTGCGGGATGGATGGGAATTCCTGTCAGTACAACTCATACAATTACCGGTGCCATCATGGGAGTGGGATCAATTAAAAGGATGAGTGCTGTCCGATGGGGAGTTGCAGGCAGGATAGTCTGGGCATGGATCATAACAATTCCATGTGCAGGGGCGATAGCAGCATTATCATACTTTGCAGCGCCATTTATAAAATAAGAAGATGCTTTTTAACACCGGGGATTGTCCAAAATATACGCGTCATTGCGAGGCGCATTGCGCTGTGGCAATCTGTTTATTCTAAATAGTGATATAATGAATCAGTTTCAATTAATAATACGGTTGTAATTAGAAAACAGATCACCACGCCGACCTCCGGTCGCCTCGTGACAGATTCTACCTCCCAAAATCCCTGTATAGCAGGCTCGGCTGTATGCCGCTGTTGTTCTGGTACTTGCCGCTGGTATATTTATCGTAATCGCCCTGGATTGTGTGATAGTATATCTGGCAGATCTCGACATCCGGATAAATGATGATCGGCTGAACACAGAATATTTCCAGGGTCCAGTAGCCTGAAAATCCCACATCGCCGAATCCTGCAGTGACATGTATGAACATTCCCAGCCTGCCGATCGAGGACCTCCCTTCAAGCATGGGTACATATGAATCAGTCTCTGTGTATTCAAGTGTGCGGCCCAGGTACAATTCACCCGGTTCAAGCAGGAAACCGTTTTCAGGGATTATGATTTTTTTTGTGGCATTGAGTTTTTTCATGTCCAGCACTTCATCTTCGTAAACAAGCAGTTCATTGTGAAGGCGCAGGTTGTAGCTGTTCGGGTTGATCAGCTTTTCATCGAAGGGTGTGATCTTAATCGACCTGCCCATCTGCTTCAGGATTTCTTTTCCCGATAGTATCATGAATTTCTCCCAGGACGCATTATAACTTGCTTAAAGCGGCTTCCTGATATCCTCGTTAAAATAAATAGTTTTGTACCCGCCGTTCAAACCGGTTTCAACAATTTTCCGGGCAAGCTGTTCTGATGTGACACCGAAATTTTTGTATATTTGTGAAACCGGTTTATAGATCATGCGCGTCAGTTTATACATGGCATTCGGTTCCTCCCTGGGTGTAACAGGGTAGATATACGCGGGCCTGAAAATATACGTCTCCCTGAACTTTAAGCGGATTATAATATTTTCAGCAATACCTTTTTCCCTGGCAAAACGGATCGGACTTTTTTCAGAACTGTCTGCGCCCTGTCCGCTCAGGAAACAGAAGGTGAGGTTATCGTTGTGCCGCCTTAATGCCTCTGCGAAAGACCTGGTGAAGTCCACGGTTATTTTTTTAAAGTCCTCCCTGGAAACCTGGCTTGTATAGACGCCGAGACAGTAAAAGCAGACATCCTGGTTGTGTAAATGCTTTTCAACCTTTGAAAAATCGAGGAAGTTATCATGAATGACTTCGACCAGCCTGGGATTTTTAATCCCGGTACTTCTCCTTGATATGGAGGTAACGGTTTTGACTTCAGAATTGGCCAGGCAGAACTTCAGAACATTCCTGCCCACCATACCCGTACTGCCTGTTATAATTACATTTTTCATTTTGAGATACCTCCGGCTGCTGAATAATTAAATATATCATAATTTACCGGAATTTTTATTTAACAGGAGCAGACTCTCAGTTTGGTTGTGCGACGGATATTTTTTAATATTACTCTATGCTTATATCTTCAACTTTTATGCAATGGTATTCTGTTAGAAAACCGTCAGCAGTCCTGCATTTTTCAATTTTGAACCCGGCCCTTTCGATCATTCCCTCCAGTATCCAGCTGAAGGTGCTGTGTTCGTCCCGTATGTGAGTTTCAACCTCATCCCTGATTTTTTTCCCGGCCTTTTTTTCAAATTCAGAAACCCAGTCATCAATTTTAACCTCGTATCCCCGCGGGTCAAAATGAAATACAACATCGAAGATATATAATATCCCGCCTTTCTTTAACACCCTGTTCATTCTTAAAAATGCGGCCTGTTTCCAGAAATCGGGCAGGTGATGAAGGGCGGCCCTGGTTATCAGCAGGTCAACAGGTTCATCTTTATGAGAATAGGTTAAAAAACCGGCGTTTATGAATTCAATGTTTGAAATGCCTTCTTTTTCGGCCTTGCGCTTTGCCTGGCTGATCATCATGCCGGATACGTCGATTCCATATACCTTTTTAAAAACCTTCGCGGCATAGATTGATGTCGCGCCGGTTCCGCATCCAAGATCTAACATGGAGAGTTCCCTGGTATTACCCGGTGATAAAAATTCTATCATTTCGTTGAATTCTTTTTCGTAATCCCTGAACTTCCGGTGCTGGTTGTCGTAATCCTCAGCCTGTTTGGCATCGGAATAATCAACACCGCAATGTTTGTATTCATCATAGACCCAGTTTTTCATTTTCGGTGTACTCTCCTGAAGTTTATAATCCGTAACCTGTTTCAATAAGTTCAACGAGCCGTGAAACAAAACGCGCGGCAGGGGCGCCGTCAACAACATCGTGGTCCATGAGTATGGTCATCTTTAAATATTCGCGGATCTCAACAGTATCGTTCACAACACCAGGTTTTTTGACTATGGACCCCAGGGCAAAGCACACGGGATGAATGCTGAAGGGGATGATCCACCCGTCAGCATTACCAGCCATGCCGACTGAGGTGACAACCGCAGAGCCCATCATGCTGTTAGCCCTGTGCGGGCTGGCCAGAATAATTCTCCAGGCGAAGAGCCGGATGAACTGCGGCAGCAGTGCAAAGAGAGTCAGGGGATCAAACCTGCGGCTGCGTCCGATGACGTACCCGGAGCGTTCATCGATTGCTTTATTTTTCGCGTTTTCGATTTCATTGTAAATAACATCAAGGCCCTTGCCGTTGGCATCCCTTATGACAAGTGGGAGGGGCACAGGAATACCATCGACTTTCTTTTCAATAAGGATAGAGATGTCAATGCTGTTAAATATGACCAGTTTGTTTATCCCTTTTCTAAAGGCATGGACCTCTTTATGTTCGGACAGCGCAGCGGCAATGCATTTAATAATCCATGAAGTAAAGGAGATTTTTGTTCCGGGAAGCGCCCGTTTGCTTTTAATTATATTTCGCGGTTCAGTGACATCAATTTCAATCAATGCCTTTATATGATGTTTGTTTAAACCAATCCTGCCCGCGTCCATGGTAAAGATTCTGCTTAAAGGGAAGGATTGGATAGAGTAACCGGGTTTTTTCTTCATGAATATTAACCTGCTGATTTAAAGTTGTCTACAGATTGTTGTCACAAATTCATTGCATGAAACTGACTTCTGCGACAGACTCCTTTGTTATATGCCGCTTTTTGCCCTTGATACTCACCAAAGCCTTTTATTTTTTTATTCCTTTTACTTTTTTATCTTTAACAATTTCAAGTTTGTAATGCAACACTGAAAGTAGTGGAGTTAAAGTATTTAAACTTATATTTGAACTTTTTCCAGATCTAAGATTCTGGATCATCGTTGGTGAGACACCGGATTTTTCAGATAATTTTCTAACAGAAATTTTGTTTTCTTCCATCGCTTCAATTAGAAATTCAGAAATAAGGAATTTTTCATAACCTTTTTCAAATCCAGCTTTCCATTCCGGGTCCTGCATCAGTTTATCAAATGTACTTAATTGTTCGGGTGCTTTATTCTTCTTCATAATATTTGCCCTCTTTAATTCTTCGAATATAACTTTCTCTATAGTTTAAAGCTTTAATCTTTTCATTTTCAGGTAATTTATCAGATTTTTTACGAAATGCGTTTGTTACAATAATCGTTTTGCCTGAAACAAAGAATGATAAAAAACGTTCGGGTTGAGGTTTGAAAGCGTAAATTTTATCACCTTCATTTCGGAATTTAGTGATGTCATTTATTTTTCCGTTATCTCCCATCCTCTTAAAAAGATAGAAAATCTTTTTCTGTATGTCTGGATCTAGCTTTAGTAAATAATCATATGCTTGACTATTGCCAGATTCATCATAATACCATTCGATGGTATAGATTTTTCCTCGATAAGCGATGTAGTCTTTTTTAGCCATATGTTAGTGTGCCAATATAATTGTACGATGTCAATTATATTTATTTATTTTAACATCGATTTTGGGTATTCAGAAAGGGGGCAAAAACGGTCTTGTATGATTGAACATGTCTTCGGAGAGATTAAAGAATATAAAAGGTTCAGAATATTTTATCACCGGGGTCTTGAGAAGGTCAATACGATCTGGGCTCTTGTCTGCATTGCGCATAACTTCAGGAAGCTTGCCCGGCTTGAATACGGATTATAACGTATTCCGGCTGAATATACCGGTAATATTCACTCTGCGG